>Ga0209121_10001062_pt1 | contig 28847 bp, 38 predicted proteins | sample Cruoilmetagenom3_FD_187292 | JGI IMG/M metagenome (GOLD analysis project Ga0209121, IMG submission 187292) | Oil polluted marine microbial communities from Coal Oil Point, Santa Barbara, California, USA - Sample 3 (SPAdes) (version 2) | ecosystem: Environmental > Aquatic > Marine > Oil seeps ...
AGCCGCGCCACGATGAACAGAGCCAGGAACAGCACCTGCGGCACGAACCAGATCAGCCGAAGCGCAGGATTGTGAGCGAATCGGGGGGCTCTGCGCGGACGGAACACGTCGATAGCCACGAACAGCGCCAACAGCCCCGTCCCGTAGAACAGGGCGAGCACGGCGACGAAGACCGGCCCTCCGAGCGATGAGTCTCCATGCACTAGCCGGCCACCTCCGCGAGGCGCTTGGCGACAGCCGTGAAGAACGCACGACCATCGGTGCCGCCGACAGCCGGATCAACGACACGCTCGGGATGCGGCATGAGCCCGAACACGTTGCCGGCCTCGTTGCAGACGCCGGCGATGTTATCAAGCGCACCGTTGGGTGCGGAGTCTGCCGTGACGGTGCCGTCGGCCTCGCAGTAGCGAAGCACGATCTGGCCGCCCGCCTGCATGCGCGCGAGCGTCTCGGGGTCACAGATGAAGTTGCCCTCGTTGTGGTTCACGGGCACATTCACGACCGTGCCGACGGGCAGGTCGAGCCACTGGCACGCGCTCTCCTCGACCCGAAGCGTCTGGTCGTGGCAGATGAACTTGAGACCTGAGTTGCGCAGGAGCGCGCCGGGCAGCAGGTGTGCCTCGGTGAGTATTTGGAAGCCGTTGCAGATGCCAGCCACGGGCTTGCCCGCTTCGGCGAACTTCACGACCTCTGCCATGACGGGGCTGAACCGCGCCACCGCGCCGCAGCGAATATAGTCGCCGTAGCTGAAGCCGCCGGGCAGCACGAGCGCGTCGAAGCCGGAGAGATCCGTGTCGCCGTGCCACACGTACTCGGCCTCGAAGCCTAGATGCTTGGCCGCCTGGACAACGTCCTGCTCACAGTTGGAGCCGGGGAAGATCACAACGCCGAAGCGCATACTTATGCCTCCTCGGCAGTCTCGATGCGGTAATCCTCGATCACGGGATTGGCGAGCAGACGATCGCACATCTTGCGCACCGTCTCCAGGTCCGCATCGGCGTCGAGTTCAATGAACTTGCCGATCTTGACGTGGTTCACGCCCTCGTAGCCCAGGTTGGCGAGCGCGTGTTCGGCGGTTGCACCGGGCGGGTCGAAGATGCCCTGCTTGTACGTGACGTATATCTCATATCGGGCCATAAGGTCTCCGCGTCCTTTCCTCGACGTCGGTGTCTACTTCTTGTTCTTCTTCTTACCTGCCGACGAACCCTTCGCGTCCTGGCCGGATTTCTCGTCAACGGCGCTCTTGTCGACGTCCTTGGCCTTCTTGGAGGACTTGCCCTTGTTGCGGGCGTCGAGCATCTCCTTGCGCAGACGGCGGATCTTGAAGAAGTCGATGTAAAGCGCGGTGAAGATGCTCGCGTAGGCGATCGTCACGAGAATCGTGGAGATGGGGAAATTGCCGATGCCCCAATCGATATCTCGCGTGAGCTGCGAGGCGGCGATGAGAAGAAGCGAACCTAAGATGTAGGCCCACCAGATCATGCGCCACTTCTTCATCTCGGGCGAAGTGGGCAGAGGCTCAAAGATCTTCTTGCTCGAGCGCTTCTTGCCGCTCTCGACGATGCCGGTCTTCTTGCGCTGCTTGTCCGTGGTGCGCTCGCCGACGTCGCGCTTGGGCTTGGCACTGGCTGCGCTCTTGCGCGTGTGACCTGCGCTGTCTTTCTTGTACCGCTCATTGGTGGGATTCCGTCGTGACATGATCGCTTCAGTCCCCTTCCGGAGTGAAGTCGCGGCCTGTGAGGAGTTCATAGGCCTGGATGTAGCGTCCACTCGTTGCCGCGACGATATCGTCGGGAAGCGAGGGCGCAGGCGGATTCTTGTCCCAGTCCGTCTTGGCGAGCCAGTCGCGCACGAACTGCTTGTCAAAGCTGGGCTGCGCGTGACCCGGCTCCCAGAGATCGGCCGGCCAGAAACGGCTGGAGTCAGGGGTGAGAACCTCGTCGATCAGAATGATCTCGCCGTCGACCAGGCCGAATTCGAACTTGGTGTCTGCGAGGATGATACCGTGCTCGGCGGCGTAGTCGCGCGCCGCAGTGTAGACGGAAAGAGAGATGTCGCGAAGCTTGTTCGCGTAGTCGGCGCCGATGATCTCCACCATGCGCTCGAAGCTGACGTTCTCGTCGTGGTCACCGATCTCGGCCTTGGTCGACGGCGTGAAGATCGGCTCGTCGAGCTTGCTCGAGTCCACGAGACCTTCCGGCAGCTTGATGCCGCAAACGGTGCCCTGCGCCTGATACTCCTTGAGACCGGAACCCGCCAGATAGCCGCGCACGATGCACTCGACCGGGAAGACTTCCGCCTTCTTGACCAGCATGAAGCGACCACGCAGGTAGTCGGCATGAGACTGGAATTCAGCGGGCAGATCGGCCACGTCGGCGGAGATCAGGTGGTTGGCCGTCACGTCGGCCAGAAGATCGAACCAGAAGCGTGAGACGCGCGTGAGCACCTCACCCTTGTACGGGATGGGCTCGTCGAGCACCACGTCGAATGCGCTCAGACGATCTGACGCCACAAGCAGAAGCTTGTCGCCAAGATCGTAGATGTCACGGACTTTGCCCTGCGAATCCGGGCGGAGACCCTGCGGACGAGACACGACAGCTCGCTCCTTTCCGGGAGTTGAAATGCGGCCATGATGCGACCGCGGCCCGGGAACGGTGTGTGCTGCGAGGGCGCGACGGTACGCCGTCATTGTAGGCGATACCGTGTTTCGATTGTAGGTCGAAGGGGTGACGATTGTTGCAGGGTACGCGAAAGGGCTCCTCGGCACGACGCGTGCTACCCTAATAGCAGTGGATTCGACCCGCGTATGCGGGCGGATACCGAGAGGAGCACAACATGCGTCGCACCATGCTGGGCGGCAAGGTACACCGCGCCACGGTGACCGGAGCCGACATCGCATACGAGGGCAGTATCACGGTCGATATGGACCTGCTGGACGCTGCCGACATCCTTCCGGGGCAGGCCGTGCACGTCTGGGACGTGACGAACGCTGCCCGCTTCACCACGTACACCATCGCCGGCGAACGCGGCTCAGGCGATGTCTGCGTCAACGGCGCAGCGGCACACCTCGTGGACGTGGGCGATTTGGTGATCGTGGCGAGCTTTGTGGAGCTCGACGACGCCGAAGCGCGCGCCCACGAGCCCGCTGTCGTGTTCGTCGACGACAGCAATCGCATCACGGAGCAGCGGCCCGAGGAAGCGCATCACACCGCAGGCTAGCGGCGGCCGCCTCCCCCACGCCCCGAATCTTGTCGACACCTCCGCAGAGGGCTATACTTTGGCTATCCCTAGGGAAGGTTTCGCGATGATCACCAAAGTCCAGAAGTGGGGCAACAGCCAGGGTCTCCGACTCAGCAAGGAGCTCCTGTCCGACGTGGAAATCGACGTCGGGGACGCCGTCGAAGTCGCCGTGCAGAACGGGACCCTCGTGGTGACTCCCGTTCGCCGGATTCGAGGCGGAATCGAACTGGAACAGCTCGTTCGAGAGATTCCCGCCGACTACGAACCATCCGAGGTCGATTGGGGACCTTCCACCGGGAAAGAGGTCTGGTAGATGGCCGCATACATCCCGCGCAAGGGTGATCTGATCACAGTCACCTTCGATCCGCAGTCCGGTCATGAGCAGCGAGGCCGTCGTCCGGCGCTCGTGGTGAGCAACGACCTCTTCAACAAGCACACCGGCCTCTGCATGGCCTGCCCAATCACCAACACCCGTCGCGACTACCCGTTTCACGTATCGATACCAGAGGGACAGGAGGTCACCGGCGTCGTCATGGTCGAACAGGTGAAGTCGATCGACTTTCGCTCCCGCAAGGTGAAGCGAATCGATGAGGCCCCCGAGGCGGTCCTGCAGGAAGTGCTCTCGATACTCGACGCCTGTATCTACTGAGATTTCCACGCATCAAATCAAACCGTACCGCGCCTGTTGGACACTACCACACGTAAGGAGGCCGACCATGATTCCCGAGAACCGTATCCCCACGCATCCCGGCGTAATACTCGGCCAGGAGTTCCTCGCACCGCTCGGCGTCACCCAAGTGGCTTTCGCCGCACATCTGGGCGTCCCCGTGCAGCGCATCAATGAACTCATTCGGGGCAAGCGCGGCGTCACCCCCGAGACCGCGTGGCTACTCTCGGAGGCGCTCAACACGACCCCGGAGTTCTGGATCAACCTGCAGACGGCTCACGATCTGGCCCGTAGTCGGCCGGCGAAACCAATAGAGAAGCTCGCATCCGTCGGCTAGAGAATGACCCAGCCGTATCGGCAAACGCACGCGGCCGATCAGTACACGTAGAGAATGTAACCCGCGTATCCCGCAAGGAACAGGGCGCCGGACAGCCGACCGATGCGACCGCGGCCCATGAGCAGGGGCACCAGCAACGCCGACGCTCCGATCATGATCCAGACGTCGAACGACGCGATCTGCGCGCTGAACGGAATGGGCTTCACGAGCGCGGTTATGCCCAGGATCGAGAGTACGTTGAAGATGTTGCTGCCCACGACTGCGCCCACCGCGACATCCGAGTGCTTGCGGGCCGCCGCGATCAGCGCGGTCGCCAACTCGGGTAGCGAGGTTCCCAGCGCGACCATAGTGAGCCCGATGACCGCCTCGGACACACCAAAGCTGCGAGCGATCTCCTCGGCACCAGAGACGAGCATCTTGGAGCCGGCGATGAGCGCGCCCAAGCCGAGCGCAAGATACACGAGCGCGAGCCAGAGGCGCTGCGTGACGCCTTCGAACTCATCGGCCTCCTCCTCGTGCAGGCCAGCCGACGGAGCGCCACGATACTTCTCGGTCCAGTAGGAGTACCAGACATACGCGATGAGCAGGCCGACCATGAGGCCGCCATGCCATCCCTCGATCTGGCCCGTCATTCCCAGACCCGCGAGCAAGCTGACGGACGCGAGCATGACCCAGAGGTCGCGGCGGATCTCGTGACGGTCCACGGTGATGGGCCAGATGACCGAAGCGGCACCAAGGATGAGCAGCACGTTGGCGATATTGCTGCCGACAACGTTGCCAATGGAGATGTCGGGCTGACCCTGCGTGGCGGCCTCGAGGGAGACGAGCAGCTCAGGGGCGGACGTGCAGAACGCCACGATCGTGAGACCGATCAGCAGCGGGGATATCTTGAGTCGGCGTGCCACGCCAACGGCGCCACGGACGAGCCATTCGCCGCCGCCGAACAGGAGGACGAATCCACCAAGGACCATCAGATACATCATGTGCGGGTTCTATCCTCTCGCAACAGTGCCCGCGCGACCCCTGCGGTCGCGGCGCGACCCAGTGTACCCGACTTGACGCGCGACACGACGATTCGCCCAGCGATATCGATGAAACATGAACCGTCCAGAACGGGTATGCGTCATATTGAGATAGTTTCCACGACACGAGGAGTATCCATGCGTGCGCGAATCGCCTGCATGATCGTCGCTCTGAGCCTGCTTGTCCTCGCGCTGACCGGCTGCTCCACCCAGGAGCCAGTGGGCAGTCCCGATATACGCGGGATCATCTCCGCCATCACCATGGCCGAGACAGGTGACGGGGGCACTCTGCTGGTCATGGGAGAGATAGAGGACAACACCACCTATGACCGCGCGTACATCTCAGTCGATGCCGATGTGGAGATCACGGACATGGACGGCAAGCGGGTCGCATTTCGTGAACTGAGTCCGCGCATCGAGGTCGAGGTCTGGTTCACGGGTCCTGTCGCCGAGTCGTATCCGGTGCAGGCGACAGCGATGCGTATCGTGGTTCTGGGTTACGACACGCCCTAGGAGTTCACGCCAGCGGTAGTGACACGGTAAAGGTGGTCCCGCCCGTCTGCGGTGACTCCACAGCCACCGTGCCTCCGTGTCGCTCCACAATCTCGCGCACGACCGACAGACCGATGCCCAGGCCGCCACTGGAGCGGTCACGCGCGGAGTCTGCTCGCCAGAATCGCGAGAAGACCTGCGCCATGTCCTGCTCGGCGATACCGACTCCGGTGTCGCGCACCTGAATCAGCGCGCGGTCACCGTCACGGGCGACCCGCACACTCACGTGACCACCGTGCGGTGTGTAGCGCGCGGCATTGGAGAGCAGATTGGCCACTGCCTGCGTGAGGCGATCGACATCTCCGAGCACGACGAGCCCCTCCGTGATGTCCTGCGAGAGCGTGAGGCCTGAGTCCTCGATGAGTATCTGGTGTGAGTCCAACGCCGTACGCACGGGTGCCGCAAGATCGACGGGCTCGCTCGCGAATTCGATGGCCCCACGCTCCAAGCGCGTGAGTTCCAAGATGCCGTTGGCCAGACGAGATAGACGTACGGTCTCGTCGCGCACCGTACCCAGGCGCTCCGCGTCGGCGGGGAGAACACCATCTTGCATGGCCTCGACCGTGGCTTGGATGGCCTGCAGCGGGGTGCGCAGTTCGTGGGCGACGTCGGCGGTGAGACGGCGCTCGAGCTCACGATCTGCCTGGATCGCGTCGGCCATCTCATCGAAAGTGCGGCCCAGCGTGCCGATCGCATCCTCGCCCGACATGCCGGTGCGAGCGCGCGAATCGCCGTCGCTGAGTGCGCGTGCGGTGTCGGTGACGTGATCGATGGGGCGCACCAGGCGCAACGAGTAGAGCAGACCAGCGAGCGATGCGAGGCCAACTGCCAGCAGCGCCGCGCCAGCCAGACCGCCAAAACTGCGCGTGCGGAACGCGATGTCGCTCTCAGAGAGCAGCCCCTCCGCAGGCGTGTACGACCAGAGCCGAATCGCCCCCACGGTCTCGCCGTAAACGACGATGGGGGCGGTGACCACCGGACCTTGGGGCTCGGGTGCCTCATCGGGCACGAGCGGGGTGCCGTCGTCGTGCATGGCGGTAGCGTGACCGCTCATGGTGGAGTCGTCATAGAGCAGCGTGCCGTCTGAGTTGACGACCTGAAGCGCAAGGCCGCTCATCATGCCAAAGCGTGGCAGAGGCGAGAACGCCTCGAGAGTCCAGCCGCCACGTAGCGCATAGGAGCGACCCATGAGCTCGGCGGCGCCGTCGGCGGTCTGCTGCAGGTCCTCGCGCACGTACTCCTCAAACTGCGACTGCCAGACCTGCGAGAGGATCACGGCGGCGAGCCCTGCGGTCAGCGCGGCAACTGCGGCGAACGCGAGCGCCAAGCGCCATTTGAGTCCGCCGCGACGAAGCATGTCAGTCCTCGCCGCCCGGACGCTCGAAACGGTAGCCCACGCCGTGCACGGTGAAGATGAACTCCGGGTGACGGGGGTCGTCGCCCAGCTTGGCACGCAGATTCTTAACGTGTGAGTCGATGGTGCGCTCGTAGCCCTCGAAGTCGTAGCCCAGCACCTTTTCCACGAGTTCCATGCGCGAGTAGACGCGGCCCGGGTAGCGCGCGAGGGTGAGCAGCAGCTTGAACTCGCTCGCGGTGAGATCGAGCTCCTGATCGTTCAGCAGCGCTCGATGACCGGCGACGTCGATGTGAAGCGGGTCGTACTCCAGGTGATCGCGTTGCGGCTCGGTCGTCACATTGGCGCGACGGAGCAGCGCACGCACGCGGGCGACGAGTTCGCGCGGCGAAAAGGGCTTGACCAAGTAGTCGTCGGCACCGAGTTCGAGACCGGCGACGCGATCCTCTTCCTCACCCTTGGCGGTGAGCATGATGATGGGCACGTCGGAGGTGTCGCGGATGGTGCGACAGACCTCCTCGCCCGGAACCTTGGGGAGCATGAGGTCGAGCACGACGAGGTCGAACTGCTTGCGCTCGAACGCGTCGATGGCGGCCTGACCGTCAGCTGCCGACGTGACCCAATGCCCGTCCTTTTCCAGATAGGCGGCGACAGCCTCGCGGATGCTCTTCTCGTCCTCGACGAGCAGGATGCGGCGGGTCCCGGTCATGGTCGTGGCTCCTTGGGGCGATCGGTCGATTCAGGGAGTGACCCGCGGTGCGGCACCCCGGCAGGCGCCGCACGCGGATGGCTCTCTCTGTAGCGAATTGTATCCCGCGTGCGGCCTGACCAGCGGTACTCCATGGAATCTCCATGAGTGTGAGCTCCAAGGTAGCTACCCGACCTTCAGCGCCTCTGCCGCTTTCACCGTGGCCTCGAGGTCGATACCGTCCGTGCACACAATGCGACCTTCCATGAGCACCATGGGGACGTCGCGACCGTCGTGGATCATGGCGTCCATGACCATGTTCCGCTCATCATCCGCAAGCGCATAGATGTCTCGCTCGTCCACCTGGGCGGCGATACCCGCCCCACTCAACCATGACTCCATGACCTGGAGTCTGTACTCCGACGGCATGTCTCAACTGGAACCGGCGGGCATATCGTCCGGTATCCCAAGGACAGGGTCGAAGAGGAGTGTGCCGCCTCAACAGCTGCCCGGAAGAATCGTCACGCGTATCGAATCTGTCATCTACTTCTCCTCCTGCGTCGCCACAAGCGCATCGAGCTTGGCGCGCAACTCGGGGGCCTCGATGGGCCCCACTACGAAGTCGGCGACCTCACCGTTCGCGTCCACGAACACCGAGGTCGGTATGAAGTTGGCTTCGAAACGCTGCGCGAGTGCCTCTGCGCCCGGCACACCGTTGAGCGCGTCGATGAACTCCACCTCACCATCGTACTCCGGCAGGACCTCGTTCGCTGTCGCTTCCATCTCAACACATGAGACGCACGTCGCGGAGTGGATGAGGATGTACGCGGGCCGCCCTGCGGCCATGGCGGCGTCGAAGTCGGCCGTGAGGTCCATGCTCGCCACGTCGGCTGGCGGCGGCGGAGGCTCTGTGACGCGGCCCAGGCCATATCCCATGACTGCGACGACCGCGACGATGATGATTATGCGTGTCCAGTTTTTCATGTCAGAGCACCGCATTGAACAGGTAGCCGACGGCGATGATCGTGATGGTGTTGATGCCGACGAAGATCGCGATCAGCTTGGGCTTGATGACTTTGCGCAGGATGATCAACTCGGGTACGGAGAGCGCCACGACCGCCATCATGAAGGCCAGCACCGTACCCATCGCCATGCCCTTGTCCATGAGCACGGAGACAATGGGGATGACGCCGGCGGCGTTGCTGTAGAGCGGCACGCCGAGGAGTACCGCGATCGGGACCGCCAAGGGATTGCCAGGGCCTGCGTACTGGAGCAGGAAGTCCTCGGGCAGGTAGCCGTGCATGAACCCGCCGATAGCGATACCACCGATCACGTACGGCCAGACCTTGCCGACGATCTCGCCCACATAACCGCGAGCGTACGCAAAGCGATCGGGCCAAGTGAGCTCCTCAACGGGCTTGTTGCCCACCTTCATCTCATACACGTACTCCTCGACCAGATGCTCCAAGCCCAGCTTGCCTATGATGATGCCGCCCACGATGGCCACGGAGAGCCCGGCCACCAGGTAGAGCAGCGCGATCTTCCAGCCAAAGAGGCCCAGCAACAGGATCAGCGCGACCTCGTTGACCATGGGACTCGCGATCAGAAACGAGAACGTGACGCCCAGGGGAACGCCCGCCTCGACGAAGCCGATGAAGAGCGGCACGGCCGAGCACGAGCAGAACGGCGTGACGACGCCCAGCATGGCCGCCAGCACGTTTCCTATATAGAGACGCGAGTGCGAGAGGTAGCCTTTGGTCTTCTCGGGCGGGAAGAAGCTGCGGATGATCGCCACCGCAAACACGATGACGGCGAGCATGAGCAGGATCTTGGGCACGTCGTAGAGGAAGAATGCGACCGCCTCACCCAGGTGTGACTCAGGCGTGAGACCGATGAGGTCGAAAGTCAGCCAGTTGGCCAGCCATTCGAGCGGATAAAAGATGTCCATGTGCGTGTATCCCGGCTTTCAGGTGGTGTGTGGTTGGATATCGGGCGAAGCGATGGAGCGGGCTGCTGAGGGCCTAGGAGCAGGAGCAGTTACCGCAACCGCAGCCGCCGCTGGGGGCGCTGTGACCCTTGAGGATCTCCTCGAGCTCAGCGACCTTGGGCAGGCGGCCGGAGAACTTGACCTCGTCATCGATGACGAGCGCGGGTGTGGTCATGACGCCGAATGCCATGATGTCGGCGAAGTCCTTCACCTTGATGAACTCGGCCTCGATGCCGGCATTGGCGGCAGCCTCACGGGTGGCCTTCTCGAGCAACTCGCACTTGGTGCATCCGCCACCCAGGATCTTGATCTGCATGTGTCGTCCCTTTCTTGTCAGGCCCCGGCGGGGCCGCTTGTCACCTATGTGTCGTGCCGTTCGCGCTCACGTGCTGTCCTTCGAATCGCGCCAGCGAGGCGCGTCTAGCACCCGCAGTCGTCGCAGTTGGCCTCGCCACCGGAGAGCCAGCCGGCGATGATACCCGCCGCGCAGCCGACACCGGCGTCCACCGTCACCGCGTTCCACGCGCAGTTGGAGGCGCATGCGCCGCACTCGATGCACGCGTCGCGGTCCACGATCACCGCGCGAGCATCGCGCATCTCGAACACGCCGTGCGGGCAGACCTGCGTGCACACACGGCAACCTGTGCAGAGCTCGGGATCGAGCTCGAGCGTGACCACATCGCGGAGATAGCGAAGTCCCGTCATCTAGCTCGCCACCCCCTGGAACGCCGACGCGACCCACAAGGCGGCGGCGCAGATCGCGGCAGCGATCTGCCACGGGATGGCGGCGCGCATCTCGGCGAGCACGCCGGAAGGAGAGGTGAACGTGGACGAGCCGGTGAAGTTCATGCCGACGAACGACGCGAGCGACGCCATGCCGAGCACGATCGCCGCGCCGCCGAACATGCCGGGCCGAAGGCCCTGGGCGATTGCCGCGGCGAGCGTGGCGGCCGCCGCCGCGGTCCCGAGCACGGCGCCCTTGAAGGCGAACGAGCGGCCGGGGAGCCATGGGAGCAGTGCAGGCATGGCGAGCGTGCCCGTGAGGAATGCGAGAGCCGCGACGCCGAGTGTGGCACCACCACGCACCAGGAGCGTATCGAGCGAGTAACCGCCGCCAGCGAAGCCGGAGAGCGCGAGCACCACCGCGACGGTGAGCAGCACCCATGGCCTGCGCACGATCGAGAGTTCCACGGGTGCGACCACGAGCCGCTCGCGCAGCGTGAAGGTCACGCGACGCATGACTGGGGTCGCCTGCCTATCGTCGGCAAGGAACGCGGGGACGTCGGATGCGCGAACGGGGCCGTACACCACGCCGAATCCCGTGAACGTGCGCACCTCGTGAGCCGCGACTCCGGGAGCGCCCAGTTGCGGCAGTACCAGTGTGTGGTGCGAGACGATCTCGTCGAGTCGCGAGCTGAGCACACGCTTGCAGAGCTCGACGGTGCCGAACGTGCCCTTGCCCGCGGCACACCAGACGTTAACGCCGTCGGTATCGAGTACCAGGATCCACGCGTCGACGTTGCTGAGTTCGCGACGCAGCGAGTCGAATGAGAGTTTGTAGTTGGCTGTGACCAGCACCGGGGACTCCGGCGCGGGCGTGCCGACGGCATAGAGCCCCGGCTCCACGCGGTAGGTGCTGCGGCCAATGTTCCATCGCACGCGATACGCGCCGACGCGATCGGCCGCGGTGAGCGTCGTGGCGACCTGCGGCACGTTGCCCGCAGGCGTCTCGATCTCGCCGACGATCCACGGCGTGGGGCCGTAGTCGAACGTGGCGTCGGGCGTGGCACAGCAGGCGCCGCTCATTTTGAGTCCGCCTTGGTGCTGCACGCGCAACCCTCACCCTGCGCCGCCTGTGTCGCGCGACCCGAGAGCGTGTCAACCTCACTGGCGATGAGTGCGAACGCGTCGGCGTCGAGCGAGCAATGCAGCCACTGCCCCACCCGTCGCGTGCGCACAAGGCCCGCCTCGCGCAGCTTCTTCACGTGGTGGGAGACGAGCGCATCAGACGCGTCGAGGCCGGACGCGAGTTCGCAGATGCAGAGTTCGCCGTCGGCCAGCATGTTGACTATGGCGAGGCGGCGTTCGTCGGCCAGCGCTTTGAGTACGTTGATATCCATGCCGAGAATAGTAATCAAACAGCCGTTTGATTGTCAAACGAACGTTTGACTACGGTGCCTCGGCCTTCCACTCCTCGTAGGTGATCGCGTCGCCGGAGAACGTTCCGCTGCGAAAACTGCTCACGTTGTTGATCTTGGTGACCGACCCACGCATACGCGTCGAGGTCACGTCGACGGTGATGCGCACGCGCTCGACCAAGGAGCGGTCCGAGCTCTCGAACGCGTAGTACCCACCGGCGTTCCGCGTCAGATAGACCGGCCAGCCCGAGACACCACCGTAATCGAACGATGCGGCGGTCCCTTCGTCGGTCGTGCGGATCCACAACCAACAGGGTTCGGAGTGCTTGAGCACGCCGCCGGGGGCGTCGCGTTCCGTCGTCTCATAGTCGAACGTGCCCCTGAAGGCGAGCCCTTCTGGGGGAATCGCTGCGGCCGCGGTGTCCATGTCTGAGAGATCGTCGCGCTCCACGAACTCGGCGACACCTGCGATGGGATCTTTGTCGAACACCCGGAGCCATCCGTTGCCCGTGCTGTAGTGGAACGACGTGGCCCCTCCGACCAAGACAGCTGCGGAGATCGTGATGAAGGCGATCACCTTGGCCGCTGCGGTGAGTCCGACTGGGGTTGCCGCCACTCCGCCTGCACCAAAGAGACCGGGAACCTTGGCGGGCTTGGCCCACGCGCCGGTGCGGGGATCGAGGATCTTGTCGGCGCGGCCGATACGGCCACCGGAGGCGTGTTCAGCTATCTGGTCCCACGTGTAGGGACCGTACTGCTGTCCCTTGCGGGCGACGAACCAAGCATTGTCCGGTGTCGGCGTCATGCAACGAGTGTACCAGTGAGGTGACGACACGAACTTCATCGGCGATTCGGGTTGGCGCAAGGCGGACAATTGTCAAACGAGTATTTGATTGCTATACAGGAACCGCACGCTCGCCACACGGAGGAGACACCATGACCGACGCACCAGCCAAGAAGCGCATGGGCTTCTTTGAACGCTACCTGTCGATCTGGGTCGCACTCTGCATTGGTGCGGGAACGCTCATCGGCAACAGCTGGCCGGAGACTGCCGACTGGCTCGCGACGTTCACGTACGCGCAGATCTCGATACCGGTCGCGGTGCTGATCTGGCTCATGATCTACCCCATGATGCTGCAGGTGGACTTCGCGTCGATCAAGCGCGTGGGCGAGAAGCGCGGCGGCCTCATCGTGACCACAGTTACCAACTGGCTCATCAAACCCTTCACCATGTACGCCATCGCATGGTTCTTCCTGAACATCGTGTTCTCACGCTGGATCCCGGTCGATCTGGCTCGCGAGTACCTTGCCGGGGCAGTGCTGCTGGGCGCGGCCCCCTGCACGGCCATGGTGTTCGTATGGTCGTATCTGGGCGACGGCGATCCCGCCTACACCCTGGTGCAGGTGGCGCTGAACGACATCATTCTGCTGTTCGCGTTCGCGCCGATCGTGATGTTCCTGCTGGGACTGACCGACGTGACCGTGCCGTGGGACACCATCGCGCTCTCGGTGGTGCTGTTCGTGGTGGTGCCGCTGGTGGCCGGCTGGATCTCGCGCGTGCAGTTGATCAAACGCCGGGGCCTCGACTGGTTCAACGACACATTCCTACCCGCGCTGGCACCGGTGACCATCACCGCGCTGCTCGCCACGCTGGTGATCATCTTCATCTTCCAGGGCGAGATCATCGTGGCCAATCCGCTGCACATACTGCTCATAGCAGTACCGCTCACGATCCAGACGTACTTCATCTTCGCTATCGCGTACGGCTGGTCGTGGGCCTGGCGCCTCCCCCACGCGGTGGGCGCGCCCGCCGGCTTCGTGGGCGCCTCCAACTTCTTTGAGCTGGCCGTTGCCGTTGCGATCGCGCTCTTTGGCCTGACCTCGGGCGCGACGCTCGCCACCGTGGTCGGCGTGCTCGTGGAGGTACCGGTCATGCTCTCACTCGTATGGATCGCCGGCCGGACACGCGAGGCGTACGTGCGGCGAGTGCGGCTCTAGCCTCGCATCGACGGCTTGAACCGCTTGAGCAGCAGCGAGTTGGTCACAACGCTCACGCTGGAAAGTGCCATGGCGGCACCTGCCAACTCAGGGCGCAGGAATCCAAGCGCTGCAATGGGAATGCCTATGGTGTTGTAGCCCAGCGCCCACACGAAGTTCATGCGGATCTTGCGCATGGTAGCGCGAGAGAGCTCGATAGCGGTGACTACATCGCGCAGGTCGTTCTTGATGAGCACGACGCCGCCCGCTTCCATGGCCACATCGGTGCCCGCACCCATGGCGATGCCGACATCGGACTGCGCCAGCGCGGGCGTATCGTTGATGCCGTCGCCGACCATTGCCACGACCTTGCCGTCTGCCTGCAGCTTGGCCACGTTCTCGGCCTTGTGCTCCGGCAGGACCTCGGCCAGCACGTGGTCGGGCGCGATGCCCGCCTGTGCGGCGATGGCCTCTGCGGTGCGACGGTTGTCGCCGGTGATCATGTAGACGTCGACGCCCATCTCGCCCAGGCGTGACACAGCCTGCGCGGAGTTCTCCTTGAGCGTGTCGGCCACGGCGATGAGACCCAGCAGTCCGCCCGGCTCCGCGCCCACGTACATGACCGTCTTGCCCTGCGACTCCAGATCAGCAACACGCGTGTCTGCGTGAGCGGTGGAGATGCCCTCGCGCTCCATGAGCCTGCGGTTGCCGAGCGAGACACGAGTCCCGCCGACGCGACCCTCGACCCCGTGCCCGGGGATCGCATTGAATCCGCTGGCGTTGACGTCGGGCAGACCCTTCTCGCGACCGTGATTCACGATCGCCTCGGCGAGCGGGTGCTCGCTCCCGCGCTCGAGCGCCACTGCGGACTCCAGCAGCAGGTCGGCGTCAGTGCCGTCTATGAGCTCGACCTCGGTCACCACGGGTTTGCCGTGTGTGAGCGTGCCGGTCTTATCGAACACGATCGCGTTCAGGCGGTACGCCGTCTCCAACGCCTCGCCGCTCTTGATGAGCACGCCGTTCTCGGCACCCTTGCCCGTTCCGACCATGATCGCCGTCGGCGTTGCCAGGCCCAGCGCGCAGGGACAGGCGATGACGACGACTGCGACACCGGCCAGCAGCGCCTTCACGAACACGCTGGTCTCAGCGTAGAAGGCGGCGTCGGCAAAGATGGGCACGACCAGCAGCCACACCAGGAAGGTGATCAGCGAGAGTGCCAGCACGACCGGAACGAACACGGCGCTGATGCGGTCGGCAAAACGCTGCACGGGCGCCTTGGAGCCCTGTGCCTCCTCGACCAGCCGCACGATCTGCGCGAGCGCGGTGTCGGAGCCGACCTTGGTCGCACGGAACTTGAAGCTGCCCAGCTTGTTGAGCGTGGCGCCGATGACACTGTCGCCCGCATTCTTCTCCACCGGGATCGACTCACCGGTGAGCATCGACTCATCAACCGCCGACGAACCCTCGACCAGCAGCCCATCGACCGGCACCTTCTCGCCCGGACGCACCACGATCACGTCGCCGACGAGCACTTCCTCGACCGGGATGTCGATCTCGGCCTCGCCACGCACGACGCGTGCGGTCTTGGCGGCCAGACCCATGAGCTTCCGAATCGCCTCGCCGGTACGGCCCTTGGCGCGCGCCTCGAGCATCTTGCCCAACAGCACGAACGTGATGAGCAAGCCTGCGGTCTCATAGAACACGGGCTGCTCGGTGAGCCAGAACGTGGCCGCGAGCGAGTAGAAGAACGCCGCCGACGTACCCACGGCGATCAGCGTGTCCATGTTCCCGGCACGCTGCTTGAGCGCGCCCCACATGCCGCGATAGAACTGCGCACCGGCAATGAACTGCACGGGCAGCGTGAGCGCCAGCATGATGTACTTGTGCGTGAGGTGGATGCCGCTCTCGGAGGTGACGCCAAAGAGCCCGGCCACCCACTCCGGCACCGACATCATGAACGGTGGCACCATGGCCACGATGAACAGCGGAACGGAGAACGCAGCCGCGAACAGCAACATGTTGCGCTGCTTGGCGTGCACGGCCTGCTTGCGCTCCGTGTCGGCAGCACCCGCGGACGCGAGCGACTGCTGCACCTTGGGCTTTGCTGAGTAGCCGACGGCCTCAATAGCACCGATGATCTCGCCGGGGCCGATGATGGTGGGGTCGAACTCGAACGTGGCGTTCTCGGTGGCCAGATTCACGTTCGCCGCCGACACACCGTCGAGCTTGTTGGTGACCTTCTCCACGATCGCCGAGCACGACGCGCACGTCATGCCGCCGACTTCGAGTTCCACACGTCCGGCAGCGATCACGGGAGCGGCTTCGATCTCGTCGGCACCAAAACCGACGCCTTCGACAGCTTTGATGATCTCGGCGGCCTTCACAACTGCGGGATCATAGCCGACCTGCAGACGCTCGGCGGCCAGGTTCACGTTAGCCGTGTCGACGCCGTCCACCTTGGAGAGCGTCTTCTCTATGATCATGGCGCAGCTCGCGCAGGTCATACCGGTGACCGCGAAGTTGGCGTCGGCGCAGGTCTCCGGCGTCGCCTCTTCGGGCGTGGGGCATGTGGTCTTGTCAGTATCGTTGGTCATGTCAGCCTCCTACTCGACCACGATCGAGCCGAACACCATCTCCATACCACACGAGAAGCCGTACGTACCCGGCTCCAGTGCGGGGAGGGTGAGCGTCTGCTCGCCATCGGTGAGGTCAGCATACAGGTTGAACTCGGGGATGATGACTTCTGCCGTACAGCCGCCCGACTGGGCGAATGTGATGGCGAGCGGGATGCCAGCCTTGGCGCGGATCACGTTGGGGCTGTAACCGCCCGGGATGTCGACATATACGGACTGGATGTCGCCCACGACGGTGGTCTCGCCATCGACGACCTCGCCGGTGTCACCGCCGCAGCAGCTGCAGCCGGCATCGGCGGAAGCATCGGCATCGGACGAGACACCGTACGTGGCGGGCAGCACGTAGCCGTTCACTCCGCTCGAGGTCGTATCCGCGACACTCGCGTTGTTACGCGCCTGTGCGAATCCGTAGCTCGCGAAGAATACCGCCACAGCCAGCACGGCCATGATGAGGTACTTGGTGTTGTTGTTCGTTGCAGTACGAGTCTTTGCAGACATCGGGGTTCCTTTCAAAGGTGTATTCAGTCTAGGCGACGAACAGGCCGCCCAGGCTCAATCCGGCTAGAATCGCTCCCACGAGCACGCCTATGAGGATTACGAGTTCGGTCGGCTGTAGCCCAAGGATGCGATGGTCATCAGCCACCTTCTTGGCTGATGCGGCCGACGCGGCAGCGGTTGCATCCGCAGGCGATTCGACTCGGGGCGCCGCACACGTTGTCGCGGTCGGCTTCCGATTCAAAACGAGGAGTACGACGATGCCGGCCAGTGCCGCCGCCAGAAGGGGCAGCAGCAGATTGGGCTGGCTCGAGGCCGCGATGGAACCGGCGATGATGCCGCCGGACATCATGCCCATGCCGCAGGTGAGCGTGTAGTTGCCCTCGGCGGTCGGGGGCAGTTCCACAGCGGTCACTCCATTGGGCACCAGATCCTTGAGTATCCCCAACTGCGGGACGGCAATCTGGTCGGAGCACGCTCCGGCCTCCTGGCGATCCACGATCAGCCGTACGGGCTGGTCTGCGGGAATGTTGATGACGTTGGGCACGAAGCGCGTGTTGATGATCGCGAGCGGCACCTCGACGAATCCGTCGTCGGCCACCTGATACTGAGATGCGTCGACATCAGGCGCGTCCGTGCCGACCACGGCGGTCTTGACGCTCTGGAACGTGACCGGCGAGCCGGTGAGCATGAGCCCACGGTCGAGCATGACGCCGCCCAAGATCACGATGGCGAGCGCGGCGATGGTCATCATGCGGTCGCGGAACTTCACGGTGAGCGCACCGGAGACGGCTCCGAACGCGAGCATGAGCGGGGCGGTGCCCAACCCAAAGCCCAGCATGGTCGTCGCACCGGCGAGCGCGGAACCCGCACCAGCGGCGGCAAGCTGCGCCGCCTGAAGCGGACCGCAGGGCATGAGACCCGTGAGCAGCCCGAACGTGGCGGGTGTGGCAAGGCTCTGTGTGCCCGCGCGCTCCTCGGCCTGAGCCTTCTTGCGCGTGGAGACGAGCGCCTTCATGAGGAACTTGGGCGGGCGCGGCGTGAGGCGCCGGAGCCACGGGAACCAGCCGGTCATGTTCAGGCCCAGAAGCACCATGAACGCACCGGCAAAGACCGTGATGTAGCCACGGATGCCACCCAGGTCGAATGCAGCGCCAATGAGACCCAGAAGCAGGCCGACGGCGATATAGCTGATCAGTTTGGCGCCTTGATACACGAGGTGCGGCATCATCCGCTTGCGAAGCGGGCCGTCCTCGGCATCCTTGACGGCATAGGTGAGCACCAAGCTGCCGCACATGGCGACGCAGTGAACGCTGGTGACGAGACCCACGCCGAGCATAGGTAGGAACAGATCCACGAGTACCCTCTCATCCATTGAAGAAAACGAAACAACGGAAGCAGGCCGACGGGCACACGTGCCCACGGTCCCTGCGAGGGTTCATCAGACTGAGAGACGTTCTCCAAGTGGAGAGAGCGGGGGCGAAGGTCCCGTGTCGACGAGTTCTGTGACTATCGGCTGCTCCACCACGGGAGGCTCAGGCGAAGCCAGAGCGGCGACGGCGACCACGACTGGCGTGGGTGCGTCGGCAGAGACCACACCGTCAGGCGAGTCCTCGACCATCATGTAGTCGGCGCACTCCATGTCCATGTCGGTCACGAGACCCAGACACTCGGGCATGGCGCAGGACGGAGCGATGGCAACCACCACGAAGAACGCCATGACGATGGCTAACTTCGCGAGAATATCTGTGGTGAATCGGGCCATGTCGCCTCTCATGAACGCATCCTGCACAGAGGAATGCACAGAACATGCCAAATGAAGGGATTTCGCGCGAAATTCTCAGGCGCGGCGCAGTGCCTCGCCAAGCGTCTCGGGCAGCCCGGCCCGGAGCATCTCTGAGACCACGGTCTCCATGTCGTACTCCAGCCGATGAACCACGTACCCGACCCAGACGTCACTCTCCCCGACCGGAGCGACCGCGGGGTCGTCGGCAGCGGCTTGGCGCACTTCATCCTGCGTGCCGAGAACGACCTCCACCCAGCCCGCGCGAGGGTCGCCGTCCTTGGGCTTGCCCACCGAGCCCGAGCTCACGTAGTGCAGCGTGCCGGACGCATCGTCTCGACCCGACTCAGCCGCCGAGAACGAGCGATGGTACGGAATGTGGATGTGCCCGTGGAGCACCACGTCGGCATCCGCGTCGAGGGCGAGCCTCGCCAGCTGCGACTCGGTGCGATCCAGCAGCAGATACTCGTTGTTCTTGCGTGGGCTCCCATGCACGAGAAGCACCCGCACACCGTCGAACTCGAACCGTCGCTGAGCCGGAAGCGAGCGCAGCCACTCCGCGTCGGTCTCGCTCGTCTGGGAGTCGGTGAACTCGTAGGAGCGTTCACCGTTGGCACGAGCGGCGTCGGTGGCGTAGTAGCAACCGCAGTCACCCGCACGGGTCGACACGCCTGCGTCGTAGTTGCCGGGAATAGTGGGGATGCCGCTGGAACGCATGATCTCGATGACCTCGGTGGGTCGTGGCCCATAGCCGATGAGATCGCCCAGGCAGTAGCGCTCCTCAATGCCCGCAGCATCGATGTCGCTCAGAACGGCACGCAGCGCAGCCGCGTTACCGTGAATATCGGAGAAGATCGCCAGTCGTTTCATAAGGACAGTGTGGCAAAAGCGAGAGCGCTACGCCACTGAGAGCGTGGAGACCATGTCTCGGTCGAGCGCCAGCTCCGCGAGCCATGCGGCGCAGGCGCCGGTGAGACGCGTGCAGTGCTCCCGACGCTCAGGTGTATCCATGCCGCCAAGACGCGAAGTGATCGCACGACAGCATGCCGCCCCCTCCTGAGAGCGGAACCGCGCGTGGAGTTCACTGGAGATATCGAGCGCGGGATCGCAACTCTCGTCGGCTCCGACTCGTCCCGCCATGATGCCGGCGCCCACGATCGCACCGGACAGCGCACCACAGGAGCACCCGGAGTTGCCCATGCCGATGCCCAGAGCGGTACCCAGGCGTGAGATGTCACTGGAAAAGGGAGAGCCGGCCATCTCATTGGCAACGAGGATCAGAACTTCGGAGCAGAGCATGCCCTCGGCATAGAGGGACTCGGCGCGATCTCGGGCCTCTTGAATGATGCGATCGTTGCTGGACATGGGGCTCCCTGGAATCGGTTGCACCCATTATATAAGTTGAACGAATATCGTCAATACAGAATTGCTATATCTTGATCGTTCTCCCCTGCAGGGTCACCGGTGGGTGCCAGAGCCGATGCTATCTCTCGCCAGATGATGTCCACCGCCTCCGCGGCCTCGCTCCCAAGCGGCAGGGTCGCTGCGGAGTCATCGCCATCCGCAAGCTGCACCGAGATGGCCGCCATTGCAGGATCGAATGGAATGGTGGCAATGAGTTCGATCTGCTCCTGCTTGCAGAGGTGGCGTATGGCGTCCGCTCCCCTCTCGGAGAGATCCGCCTTGTTGAGCACCACTTTGACGAGCAGGGAGAACTGTCGAGCCAGTTCGCTCAGCCGCCGGAGATCATGCTCGCCCGACAGAGAGGGCTCGGTGACGGCCACCAACACATCAGCGCCGGAGACCGAAGCTATCACCGGGCATCCGATCCCAGGAGGTCCGTCGACCAGGATCCAGTCGGCCTCGTGTTCATCTGCGAGAGCGTCGCCGCGTTCGCGAACCGCCGTCACCAGCTTGCCTGAGAGGTCCTGGGCCGGCTGCAGTTCTCCGAATGCGATGGGGCCGGTGGCGGCGGTTCCCACGCATGCGCGGCCCGCGATCGACGGCACCATGGTTATCGCGTCGGATGGACAGAGTTCCGCACAGAGTCCGCATCCTTCACAGACCAGAGGGTCCACGCGGTAGGTCTGCGCGAACGAGGTCTCGTCGGGCCAGAGGATGGCGTCGAACCGACAGGCGCGGGCGCACATGCAGCAGGCCACGCATAGTGCGGGATCCACGACCGCGGTCGCGCCGCCAGCGAACTCCTCACACGAAGTGGACTCGGCACGCAACGCAATGGGCAGGTTGGCGGCCTCGACATCCGCATCGGCCACGACCACGGTCCCCTCAAGGGCCGCACGGTGTGCGAGCAGCGCGGTGAGGGTGGTCTTGCCCGTGCCCCCCTTGCCTGAGGCGATCACCACCGTCTTCATAGTGAAACACCTCCTGCAACACTCGGCGTACACGTTGCCGCCAGCTCTCGCACGCTCTCTAACATGGCGATGAATCGCTCCTTCTCGCCCGGCAGAACGTCGATGACCAGTTTGCCGTCGGCGTATGTGGATGCGATCGCGCGATCGAACGGAATCGAGGCGATGACCGGGATGTCGCGTTCGGCAGCCCAGGCGGCAACGTCCACCCCGCCGGTCTGCGCACCCGCTCTATTGATCACGATTCCCGTGGGGATTCCCAACGTCTCCGCGAGCTCCGCTGCAAGCTTGAGATCGTGCAGCCCGAACGCGGTCTCCTCGGTGACCAAGAGCACCGCGTCGGCATGGCTCACCGAAGCGACAGCCGCGCACGCCACGCCTGGAGGCGCATCGAGCAACGTGAACTGAGCATGCGAGGTCTTTGCTCGAGCCCTCGCCTCACGGATGACCGTGGGCGCCTTGACCTGACCGACATCCAAACGCCCGGTGACGAGCTCCAGCGATGCCGAGCCCGGGGGCATGTTCTCCACCGCACCGGCGATCACCTCGCCCACGCGCATCGGCTCCTCGCCCATGGCACCGGTCATGCAGACCTGAAGACAGAGGCCGCACCCGTGACAGAGCTCCGGGAACACGATCACTTTGCCGGCGAGAATGCGGATGCCACCGTACGCGCATGCATCGCGGCACATGCCGCAGGACGTGCACAGATCCTCATCGACCTTGGCGATGAGCGCCTCCACATCGTGCATGGAGGCGCTCGCCGCGAAGAAGAGATGGTCGTTGGGAGCCTCGGCGTCACAGTCCACCAACACGGTGGAGAGACCCTGCCGTGCAGCCGTCATCGCCAAGTTGGTGGCGACGAGCGTCTTGCCCGTGCCCCCTTTGCCCGAGGCGATGGCGATCGTGGGGTTCACGTTCGCCATGGCCTAGTGCCCGCCGCAAACCTGCTGCGGGTCCATCTTGGCAAGACGACCGGCCAGCAGATGTGCGACCACGTCACCGACGATCGGCGTGGTGTTGTCGAAGTAGACTTCGATACCGACATCATTGAAGCCGGCGAGAGGTCGAGCTCCCATACCAGCGACGATCAGCACGGTAACTCCCTCGGAGGCCAGCAGATTCACGGGCCGCAGGCAGCCACCCTCTTCATGAGGAGGATTGTCCACCGGCCGCATGCTCTCAATGGCACCTTCCTTGACGTGTACGACCGTGAAGTTATCGCAGTGACCGAAATGGCCCGACCGCTCAGACTCCATGCTCGCTTCGCCCATCGTGGGTACCGCGACGACCATTGTTGCCTCCATGAATCCCGACCTCTCTCTCATGCGTGCTTGCTCGATCGTACGTGCCGGCTGAATCGTTCGTGCTTGCTGAATCGTTCGTGCTTACTTGAGTCCCGTTGGCATTGACGCCAATGGTTCCAACTCATGTGCAGTGAATGCCTGTACCGCTTCCGCCACCGTGCGTCCCGTGCCCGCATAGCCAGGGATCCCCGCTGCGCTGAGAGCCGAGAATGCCTTGGGGCCCAGGTGCCCGGTCACGACCGCTTTTGCACCAAAACCTGACACGGTCTCGGCCGATGCGGTTCCGGCTCCCCCCATGGCCTCACGATTGACGTTGTTGTCAACGACCTCAACGATCTCACCCGTGTCGGCCTCTACCGCCACGAAGAAGCGTGCGCGTCCGAACCGCTCATCGACTGCGTCGTCCAGTGATGGTCCTGCTGATGAGACTGCAACTATCATCGAGTGCCCCCAAATCCACGACCACGACCTCCACGACCCAGTCCGAGCCCGCGACCAACGCCGCGTCCCAAACCGCGTGCCAGACCGCGACCTGCTCCGGCCCTGAGACCCAAACCGCGCCCTGCACCGCGCCTTAAGCCCAACCCTCGGCCCAACCCTCGGCCGCGTTTCCCTACGTCTGCCTCGTCAAGATCGACTATACAGTCGCCCTGACCTCTCCCCGTCAGCGGACCTTCGTTCAGTGGCCCTGTACCATCCATTCGTGGCATTTGACGTACCTCCTTCACTATCGTGAGGAGTCCTCGTTCTCGTTGACGACGCGCTCCAAGACTCCGGCGAGTACGCCTGCGAGCTGTTCGCGTTCGCGAAGATGCACCACCCAGTCATGCGCAAGAGCGTGGGCCTCGTCGGTGAGTTCGTACTCCCGGCGCTGTGGTCCGGCCTCGCCCTGCACCCAGGTCGACTGGACGAATCCTTCGTCCTCCAGCCGACGAAGGACACGGTAGAGGCCGCCCGAATCCACGGTGACACGGTCACCCGTGAGCTCTGCGATCTCGCGTCGGAGGTCGTACCCATGGCCGCCGCCACCGAGCAGCGCGGCGATTACCGCCGGCTCGACCAGTGCGCCGCGACCGATACTGGCGTGACGCTTCTGGCCGCAACAACGACCTGCCCCACGACCACGACCGGCGCCTTGCCCGCATCCCCCTGCTGAAACTGCACTTTCTTCGTGCGCCACTTCGAGTCTCCTCGTGTGTAGATGCATGTTACTGCTATATGTTAGTTACAGTTAGTTATACCCGTCAAGCGACTTTCCCCAATCAAACGCCACGAACGAACTCGTGAGGACGGTTGAGGGTAAAATGAGGACGACGCGCTACCGCATGCGCGACTCATACCCACCGAGCGGTCCCCCGCACCCATCCAAGGAGCACTCCGGATGCCTGACTCCGACACCAACATTGACCCCCGCACCGACACTCGCACCGACACCAACATTGACCCCCGCGCCGACACTCGCACCGACACTCGCACCGAGGCGATCATCGCCAACGCCGTCGACCGATTCACCCGCGAGCGTCGCAACTGCGCCGAGATGACGTTTCTCGGCGGCGCTCAGGTGTTCGACTCTGAGTTCGATGCCGACCTGATCCGGCTCGCGACTCCATTTGGCGGAGGAATCGGCGGGCGCGAAGATGTCTGTGGCGCACTGTTGGGTGGCTGCATGGCCATCGGACATTTCCTAGGCCGAGGTGACACCTCGGCGAGCGGCGGACGCTGTCGCGAAGTCACGGGAGCGTACTACGACTGGTTCAACGAGCGCATGGGCTTCGTGCGCTGTGCCGACAAAACCTGCGGCACCCACGGGCTGGGCGCGAACGATCGCTGCACCCCTGTCGTGGAAGATGCGATTCGTGGTCTGGTGGAGATGCTCTCGGGAGTTGGTGTGAGCCGTCGGTAGTAGGTGAACGATTGTTCACCTTTTGGGAGCAGTTGCACCCCTACGGCCGACGGTTCACCACAACAGGTCCGAACTCCCGGTCCAAACCCTACCGCCGACGGCGGCCGACGACCAGGATCACCATGCCCACCACGGCAAGCCCTGCACCAATGCGCGTGGCGAGTGCCATCGCGCCGAGGAACGTCTCCGCATCCACGGCCGACAAGACTCCTCCCCGCTCGAGCATGTCGGAACCCGCCAGCACGATGGTGACCACGGCGCTGGAGAGCGCGATGCCGAGCGCCATTCCCACCGTGCGCGCCTCCCCGACCAGCGCCGAACCGATGCCGCGTTGCGCGGGCGGCACAAGGCCCAGGATGAGGTTGGTGTTGGGCACCCCAAAGAGCGACGCCCCCACCCCGAGCACGACGAGCGCAGCCGCCACCGTGACCATGGAGGCGTCAACGGGCAGCAGCGAGATCGCCACGAGCCCTAACGCAACGCCGAGCAACCCGCCCGCGGCGAGCCTTCGATTGTCGAAACGATCAGCGAGTCTGCCCGCGAGAGGCGACGCGACCGCCATGGTGGCCGGCGTAGCCAGCAGCACCAGCCCCGCAGCCGACTCGCCCAAACCGAGCACGCGAAGCAGGTAGAACGGCAACAGGAACGTGGCCGTGAACATCGCGAGATAGTTGACGACCGGACCGACCGTCGCGGAGCCGAGCTCCGCGTTGCCAAAAAGCCGCAGATCGATCATGGGATGCGGATGGCGCATCTCCTGGCGAACGAACAACACCGCGCACACGAGAGCGATCGCTGCTGAGGCCGCCGTACCGAAATCGAGCCCGAACTCGGCAGCACGCGAGACCGAAACGAGCAAGCCCACGAGAGCTCCGCCAGCCCAGATCGAACCGAACACGTCGAAGGTGACGTCGTGGGGTTCGTCGGCGGGCAGGGCTCGGCTGGAGACGAACACGACCAACACGGCGAGCGGGACGTTGATGAGAAAGATCGAAGGCCAACCGAACGCCTCGAGAAGGAAGCCGCCCAAGGGCGGTCCGGCCATGAGCCCCACGGACACGGCGAGGGTGACCATCCCTAGGGCGCGTCCTCGGCGTTTCGCGGGAAAGGTGTTGGCCACAATGGCGGGGCCGGTGGCGAAGAACATCGCCGCGCCTAGCGCCTGGAGCACGCGCGCGGGAATCAGCCACGCGAGCGATGGTGCGAACGCACAGGCGAGCGAGCCAATCCCGAAAACGGTGAAACCGGCGGTATAGACGCGGCGCAGGCCGACCACGTCGCCCAAGCGTCCCATCGCAAGGATGAGCGAGGCGCTCGTGAGCAGATATGCGGTGGCTACCCATGCCACCTGCGAGAGCGACACTCCCAGGTCCGTCGCCAACGTGGGTAGCGCGATGTTGACGATGCTGGAGTCGAACGGTGCCAGAAACATGCCGACCATGATGGTGGCGATGACGAGCGCGTCGCGCCCCGAAGTGATGAGGCGCGTCTCGGCAGCGCGTGTGTCAGAAGTCTCAGTCATAGCTGACGACTATACGTCAGAGCTGGGGGAAGCTCCTAAAGAGTTCGACCACCTCTGCGCCGAGAAGTCCGACGGCCGAGATGACCGCCACAGCGATGAGGAATGCCATGAGCGCCCACTCCGTCGCCGTCGCTCCGCCCACATCACCGATCATGCGGCGAAACGCGGCTCCGCGTGACATGGATGTTGAGTCTGCAGGAATCTCGATCACCCTCCCTCGATGGTGCCCGCACCACCACAGTGTTTGGTCGCATCGCCGATCCGCGCAGCGGGACGTCCGTTGATCAGAACCGACGAATCCCCGCCAATGATCTCGAACATGTTGGGGCCACAGCATGCGGCGTGCACGCCAGTGTCACCCACGCGGGCAGCCGGCAGTCCATTGATGAAGACATTGGGACTTCCGGTGTTGATCGGACCTTTTACCGGATGAGGACAGGCCAGGCATCCATGTGCATCGTTCGGGCAGTACGCAATGTCGCCCAGCTTGGCGTAGCCGGCCGACGAGACGGCCTGAATGGAGTAGGTCTGCGTGTACGTCTGTCCATCGACCTCGACGGAGAGCACGATCTCGTTGGTGCCGGGGCCGTTGAATGAAGGGCGGCTCACATTGCCCCGATCCGGACTGAACGAACCGCTGCCACGCCAAGTCACCTGATCGGAGTAGTCCATCTGACCGTCCTCGGTGTCGATCACGCATCGTGCACCGAACACCCATCCTGTGGTGAATACCTTGGGGCTGCTGCCCGCAGGGAACGTGAGGGAGAGCACGACGCTCTCGTCGCCCCCCTCCTCACCGGTCTCGTCGAGCTCCTCGAGATACTTGGTGATGAGATTGAGGAAATCCTCGTCGGGCATGTTGAGACAACCCGTCATAGCCACTGCCGAGAAGACCAACACAGCGGCGAGCATCAAACGAACCATGAAACCGCGCGTGCGCGTTCTTGAGTCATCGATACGCATGGGTCACTCCTCTCCCGAATCGCTGCGGACGATGTGTAGCCACGGCTCCAACGCTGCGAGCGGACGCGTGCCGGTCATATGCACGCCCCCGTCGGAGATGGTGAGCGACTGCACGTCGAAACCCTCGCGCACCAGCGTTGAGTCGATATAGCGAGTGCCCTTGGCCTCGTTGCCCTGGTACCACGAGCCGGGCACGTTGAGTCGGCCGACTTGAGCTTCTGAGACTGAGAGCGACACGACGTTGTTGCTCACACTGCAGGCACCCGAGACATAGAACGTGGTGTCTGTGGGAATCGGGACCTTGCTCAGGAACGTACTGGAATCACTGCTGGACACGCCGATGAAATCCAGGAACGCCTGCACGTTTCCCGCCCGAACGACGCCAGAAGCCTCTGCTGTGCCGGGGCCCGTGAAGTTGATCTGAGTGAACCGGATGGGCCAGGCGGGAATATCGTCCTGCCCCAATGCGAGCAACGAACTCGCCTGATCGCTGGTGAGTTGTGTGTCGAAGTTCTTGGCCGCCTCGGGATCCGCCAGGATCGTCCGGAGATCGGCGGCTGTCGTGGGCATGTTGTGTGCCTTGGCTGCGACGTATGCGTCATCGACGGTGAGCGCGACGCCGAGATCTCGCGGTTCCGGCCCAAGATATCTGGACAACCCCGGCACGAAGCCGAGCCACGCGAGCACCAACACCCCCGCAACCACGAGACCGCCAACAACGATCGCAATCCATTTGAGAGCCTTCACCCCTACCCCTCTCGTCATGCGTCCCCAGCGCGTGGCGATGTCCCCGTAGCTCCCAGTATATCCAGCCCTATGACACCCTGTCGCCCCCGTCGGCCGGTTCGGTACGGGTAATGTTCTGGTTCGACCCATCGCCCTACGCTTGTCACAGGAGGCACCCGTGACCCAGAAACCGCCCAAGCTCATGGACCGCATGCACGACACTCTGCAGTCGCGCCATTACAGCCCGCGAACGGAGAAGGCGTACTGCCAGTGGGTGAAGCGCTACATCCGTTTCCACAACATTCGCCACCCCGACGAGATGGGCGAGACGGAGATCAACGCGTTCCTCACGCATCTGGCCGTGGAGGAGAAGGTCAGCTCCTCGACGCAGAACCAGGCACTGGCCGCTCTGCTCTTTCTTTACAGATATGTACTCGACCGTCCGCTGGGTGATCTGGGCGACGTGATCCGCGCTCGAAAACCGCGACATGTGCCCGTGGTCATGACGCCGGAGGAGGTCTCGTCGGTGTTGAACGAACTCGACGGCGAGATGCGGCTCATGGCATCGATGCTGTACGGCTCGGGGCTGCGGCTGTCCGAGTGCCTGCGCCTGCGCGTGCAGGACTTGGACTTCGATCGCGGCGAGATCACCGTGCGCAACGGCAAGGGCGCCAAAGACCGCGTGACCATGCTGCCCGAGTCGCTCAAGGAGCCGCTCAAGAAGCATCTCGTCGGCGTTCGTGTCACACACCGACGAGATCTCGCCGATGGATGGGGTCGCGTGGAGATGCCGAGCGCGCTCGATCGCAAGTACCCCAATGCACCGTCGGAGTGGCGGTGGCAATGGGTGTTCCCCCAGCAGACGCGCTGGAAGAACGCGCAGACCGGCGAACAGGGCCGACACTATCTGCACGAGACGATCCTTCAGCGTGCGGTGAAGGAAGCCGTGCGACGGTCGGACGTGGCGAAGCATGTGGGCTGCCACACGTTCCGGCACTCGTTCGCCACCCATCTGCTGCAGGCTGGCTACGACATCCGCACGATCCAGGAGCTGCTGGGCCACAAGAGTGTGAGCACGACCATGATCTACACACACGTGCTCAACAAAGGCGGTCAGGGCGTGCGCAGTCCGTTCGACCGACTGTAGGCGACGGCTGTCGGCTGTGGGCGGCAGTGGCAAC
>Ga0209121_10001065_pt1 | contig 28753 bp, 24 predicted proteins | sample Cruoilmetagenom3_FD_187292 | JGI IMG/M metagenome (GOLD analysis project Ga0209121, IMG submission 187292) | Oil polluted marine microbial communities from Coal Oil Point, Santa Barbara, California, USA - Sample 3 (SPAdes) (version 2) | ecosystem: Environmental > Aquatic > Marine > Oil seeps ...
AGTCATATGCATCTTTAAAACCATGTGCTTTTGATGTATAAACATGATCAAAGTCTATTAAGGTTTTAATTGCATTATAATCTGTAGCTGATATGTCCTGAGGGAATTGTTCTAATTTAGGTTTTAATTTATCTTTTAAATGCGCAAGAAAACGAATGGCATAATGCTTATTCTTAAAACTCAGCAATTGATCACAAGAGCCTTTTAAATCACAAGGTGTAGATACTGCAATTACTGCTTTTATTTCTTTTGGAAGTATATTTCCTTCACCAACATATTTTAAAGCCATATTAGCACCTAAACTGATGCCTTTGATGTAGATCTCATCATAACAATATTTTGATAACACATGATTAACCACAGCATCCAAATCTTCAGTAGCACCAGAGTGGTAACTACGATACAATAAATTAGGTTCTCCACTACAGCCTCTAAAATTAACTCCAATTGCATCAATACCATTGTCATTAAAAAGTTTGGCTGTTCCTGTCATATAAGGTCGCTGCGCATTTCCTTCGAGTCCATGAAGCAGAATAATTGCTTTGTATGATTTCTCTGAGGCATAACTCCAATCTAAATCTAAAAAATCACCATCATTTAGTGTAATGCGTTCTCTGGTTTGCTCTACTCCAATTACAGTTCGTGCTAAGCCAGAAAATACAGTTGACACAAAGCTTTTCTTTGCCCAAAATGGTGGTTTGTATGTGGATTCTACTATTGGCATATTTTGTGAGACCTCTCGACTGCGCTCGAGGTGACAGATAAGTTTAAATTATATTTCGAGATTTGTGAATTTAAATGTACTTCCATCAAACAGCCCTTTATCACTAAGCTTTAATGCCGGAATCACCAACAATGCCATAAAAGACAAACTCATATATGGAGCATGTAGTTTGCTACCCAATTGTTTTGCCATTCTATCCAATTCAGAATATTGTTTACCTATAACTTCTGCATTTTTATCACTCATTATTCCTGCAACAGGAAGCGCAACCACTTTTTTATTTGTATTACTCACTGCGCAAATACCTCCTTCATTGTCTATTAATAAATTTACAGCTTCGCAAATAGCTTCATCTGTTGCTCCAACTGCAATTATATTATGAGAATCGTGCCCAACAGACGAGGCAATTGCTCCTTCTTTTAATCCGAAATTTTTGATAAATGCAATTGCAGGTTTATCATTTTGGTAGCGATTAACAATAACCATTTTTAGAATATCTGTTTCTGTATTTGAAACTAGGTTACCATTTTTGATAGTCGCATTTTCTATGATTTCGTTAGTAACAAGTTCTCCGTCTAAACATTCTATAACTCTAATTTTTTCTGATTTAGATTCGAACCTAAAATCAGACACTTGTTTTTTATCTGTGTTGAAATTATTCAAATTTTCAAATTCAACATGTTCTATTTTTGAAATGCCATTGTCGAAAACCAACTCTCCATTGATATAAGTTTGAAGCGTTTTAAAGTCTTTTAAATCTTCGACAATTATACAATCTGCTTTGTCACCAACATTGAGTAATCCTACATCAAGATTATAATGATTTACAGGGTTAACACAAGCCGATTGAAGAACTTTAAACACGTCATTACCTTTTGCCACAGCTCGCGCACATAATTGATTAATATGACCTAATAACAAATCATCTGGATGTTTATCATCGCTACAAAACATCATGTTCTCGAAATGGGCATCTAACAAACTAATTAAAGCTTCAAAATTCTTAGCAGCACTTCCCTCTCTAATAATCACCTTCATGCCTCTTTGAAGTTTTTCTAAACCTTCTTCGTACGTAAAACACTCATGATCTGTAGAAATACCTGCAGAAATATATTTGGTTAAATCATCTCCACGTAATCCTGGTGCATGTCCATCTATGGGTTTATTATAATGTTTAGCCCATTCAATCTTCTTAAGAACTTCAGCATCATCATAAATGACACCTGGATAGTTCATCATTTCAGCCAAATATTTTATATCTGGATTTGCCATTAAGGCTTTAATATCATCAGCATTTATAACCGCTCCAGCTGATTCAAAACTAGTTGCTGGCACGCAAGATGGAGCACCAAAATTGAATTTAAACGGTGTTTGCTTTCCGTTTTCAATCATAAATTCCACTCCCTTTACTCCAAGCACATTAGCTATTTCGTGAGGATCGGAAACTGTAGAAACCGTACCGTGTTTTACTGCAATTTTAGCAAACTCAGATGGCACTAACATAGAACTTTCAATATGGATATGTGCATCTACAAATCCTGGCAGGATATAATTGTTTTCTTCGCAGTCTTTTTCTATAATGCTTTTTATTTTACCGTTTTCGATGGATATTTCACCTTTAAAAATTTTACGGTTTTGTATATCTACTATGTTTCCTTTTAGTTTCATAATCAATAAGTGAGACTTCTCGACTGCGCTCGAAGTGACAGTAATGTTATTTTTTCAGCTCTATTTTTAAAATGTTTTTGGTCTTACTATTAACTCTAAAACGATTGTCAGCACGTTTACCAACAACCCAAATCACCTCATTATTAGAGGTTAGCAACCATGTATTTTCTTTTTCTACTATAGATAATTTTTCATCTTTAAGATACTTACTCAACTTCTTTTTTCCTTTCATACCTAGAGGAAAAAAAAAATCACCTTCTTTCCAATGTCGCAATACTAATGGGAAATTGAGCTTATTTTTATCTAAATAAATAATTTGTTTCGTTTTCTCCTGAATTGTATCAACATTCATAAAAACCAATTGACCAAAAGGTGTTTCAATAGAATTATCAACTTCTTTAATTTCAATTGACGCTTCACTTTGATTAGAATCACGCGAATCTGTCAATATCAAATATTCACGATGCTTTATTAAGCGATGTGTGCTAGATAAAACTTGTTTACCAGATTGTCCTTCTAATAAATCTACCACATCATTCCATTCTGTAAAACCATAATTCTTAAACATTTCAAACAAATAAGCTTTTGGATTATTCATTTTTTTGAATTCTGAAATCTTATATTGAATACCATCGTCGTCAATAGTAGTAATGGCACTTTTTGTTAATGAATTCAAACTTTCTTCCACTATATCTGAAGTGTCATTTAAATTATCGAGCGTATTTTTAAAACTATCCAATAAGTTTGGATTAATTTCTTTTAAAACCGGAACGACTTCATGTCGTAATTTATTTCTTAAATATTTGCGAGATGTATTACTACTATCTTCTCTCCATGCAATATTGTTTTTTCTTGCATAAACTTCAATTTCTTCTCTAGAAAATGGTAACAATGGTCTTATAATGTTGTTGTTAATCATCGGGATTCCAGTTAATCCATTAAGGCCTGTACCTCTTGTAAAGTTGATTAAAAAAGTTTCGAGATTATCATCTGCATGGTGTGCCGTAAGGATATAATCGAATTTTAATTGTGCTGCTAATTCAGAAAACCAATCGTAACGCAATTCGCGAGCAGCCATTTGTATAGAACTTTTATGTTTATCTGCATAAGCTTGAGTATCGAAGTTTTGAATAAACACTTCTACATCTAACTGATCTCCCAAGTCTAAGACAAAATCTTCGTCTGCTTTACTCTCTTCTCCTCTTAAATTGAAATTACAATGTGCTAGTACAAAATTCAAATTTAATGCTTTACAAAGATGAGCCATAACCACACTATCTAATCCGCCAGAAATGGCAACGATAAGTCGAGATTCGCGAATGAATCTTAAGTTAGTCCCAATATGGTTATTAAAAAAATTTAGCATTAGGTAAAGATACAATAATGACAAAGGCACACAATTCTGTTTATTATAAAATGATAATTATCATAAAAAAACATTATATTATTGAATAGCTTTAAGGAATAAAATAACACATGAATATATGAGCACTTTCAAAGAATTATCGTCAAAATCTGCACAAACTGCCTTTGATAAAAAGGTGCTTTCTTCAGTACAACATTTACATCCTTATGTTAAACATAGAATCTATATCGCTGAAACGACAGGTATTTTACCTAAAAACATGTACTCTTCTAATGGTATTATAGATGAGTGTATTATAGAATTATATAGCCATGGTTTTAATATCGAAGCAGAAGTAATGGCTGTAAAATTAGAGCTTTTTAAACTTGCTGATAATTACATGAACGAACTCTTTAAAAAAGAAGCCTATCATAAAAACACCATTAGCACAGATACGATTCTTAAAGACGAATTATCTAAACTGGGAGAAGATTATACCATCGATGCTGATTTAGATTTGGTGCTTAACACGGAATTAAATGATATTTCGTATCACCAGGACCATAATAATCATTTGTATCTATACTCAGATAAAGAAACTTCAATCTTAAAAGCTTTTGAATTAGAGGATTTATCGGCTACACAGCCTCCTAAAGTGTTTGGACGTTTTTACAATTGGTTACCTATTAACATCTCTAATATTGTGGATTTATACATTTTTGGAAATCTAAATTTTGAAGATATAGCAAAAATTAAAAACATAGAAATATCTCGTGTAGAGCTTATTTTTGACAAAGTTAAAAAGAGCTTTAGACGGCATTTGGAGTAAGAGAGTAAAGAGTTTCTCTCAAAGTTAAAGAGATACAGAGCGTTATTATTTAATTTGTAGTCTTATTGCTGCAAACTAAACTAGCTTTCTAGCACCTGTCGCATGGCTTTAGCTTTCACCAAACATTCCTCATATTCTTTTAGTGGGTCACTTTTGGCTGTAATAGCTCCACCAACTGAATAAGAGATATATTTTTTAGTTGCATTATAAAGAATACTCCTAATAATGACATTAAAATCGAAATCTCCAGTAGGTGTAAAATAACCAACAGTGCCAGAATACAAGCCACGTTTTGTTTCTTCTAAATCTTCAATGATTTTCATGGCTGAAATCTTTGGTGCACCAGTCATACTTCCCATTGGAAATGTTGTTTTAAGAATATCTAAAGGGCTTGTTTCCGCATCAACTTTTGAAGTCACTGTTGAAATCATTTGATGCACTTGTAAAAATGAATAGATTTTACAAAGTTCTTCAACTTTTACACTTCCTTTAGTTGCTGTATGTGATAAGTCGTTACGCACTAAATCGACAATCATTATGTTTTCGCTACGTTCTTTTTGATCTTCATATAATTCCTCTTTAAGCTTATAATCTTCAGCATTATCTAAAGAACGTTTTGCCGTCCCTTTTATAGGCTGCGAAATCACTGAATTTCCAGTTTTCTTTATGTAACGTTCAGGAGATGCCGACAATAAGTATTTATCATTGTTTTTTAAAAATGTAGCAAATGGAGGTTGCGAAATTTTATTCAATTTTTTAAATGTTTCTAATGGGATTATTTCACTCTGCTCGGCATAAAACTCCTGACAAAAATTAGCTTCGTAAATATCTCCTCTATGTATGTGCGCTAACATGGTATTCACTTTTTCAAAATACTCATCTTTGTGGATTCTGAGTTTAATTTTGATTGGATTGTCAATAGAAGACTTCTCGACTGCGCTAGAAGTGACAGAATAGATTTGTACTAAATCATCTTCCATCTCATCATCAACCATTCTCAAATATTTGATTTCAACTTGATTATCTTTTATTAAAAATAGTTTTTTAGGTTGAAAAAAATACAAATCAGGAAACTCCAAGCCGTCGAAATTTTCAGATTTCAATTGCTCAGTTGTATTTTTTAAATCGTAAGTGAGGTAACCAAAAATCCAATCTTTAGTTAATTCGTGGTATTCTTTAAGACGCTCAAAAGCATCAAAATAATCTGTCTTTATAACGGTAAATGCATCAACAGCTAAAACTGCATCGTAATTACTATACTTATCGTTATGATTATTTGAATCTAACCATACAACATCATCAAATTGCTGGCTCCATTGCAGCAATTGCTGTTTAAAATTCTCCGGATGAATTAATTGATGATTAACCGTTGTTCTCAATACGTAGTCTATATTCGTTGTAAAAATAATGAGAATACTTTTGATTCGCATCAAATTTGTATATTTCTAAAAACAAAATCAATGCCTACTTTAAAAAACGACTTTTTAAAAATAGATATAAAGACTGTTGGTGCAGAACTCGAGGCTATTACTTCAGTGAATAATAGTATTGAATTTATGTGGCATGCAGATCCTAAAGTTTGGGGAAGTTCTGCTCCTAACCTATTTCCTGTTGTTGGTGGTATGAAAGATGGTAGTTACATCTATAACAACAAAACTTACAAAATGACTAAGCATGGTTTTGTTAGACATAATGATAAATTAACTATAAAAAGTCAGTCAGAAACCGAGATTACATTCCTCTTAATTTCTAATCCAGAATTATATGAGATGTATCCTTTTTTGTTTCAATTTGAAATTACTTATACATTAAAAAACAATGTGTTAACAGTTAAACATACCATTAAAAATATTGATGATAAGACATTATATTTTTCCGTTGGAGGGCATCCAGCTTTTGCTTGTCCATTGTTTAAAGATGAAGATTACACTGATTATTGCTTAGAATTTGAAAACATAGAAGACAGCGAAACATATTTATTAAATATGGAAAATGGCCTGATAACTGATAAAACAAAACCCATTATCACAAATGGTAGAACTATTAATCTTCATGGAGAGTTATTTAACAAAGACGCTTTGATTTTCAAGGACTTAACATCAAACAAAATTACTTTAAAACACAAAACTAAAGGTGCTGTTGTATCTCTAAAATTTGAAGATTTTCCTTATTTAGGAATATGGGCCAAACCAAATACTCCTTATGTTTGCATAGAACCTTGGCATGGATTTGCTGATATAGATACAACGAATCAAAGAATTGAAGACAAGGAAGGTATTATTGCACTTAAAGCAAATTCTGATTTTACAGCAAGTTATAGCATTGAAATAGACAATAGGCTTTTAGTGTAAGAAGATTATAAATAGTAGCTTTGCAGCAAAATTAAACAACGTGACTTTTCAGGATCTAAAATTAAACACTCCACTATATAATGCCCTAGAAGATTTAGGTTTTGATACTCCTACTCCTATACAGGAAGAATCTTTTAATGTTGTTGCAGCTGGTAAAGATGTAGTTGGGATTGCACAAACTGGTACTGGAAAGACGCTTGCCTACATGCTGCCAATTTTAAGAAACCTTAAATATTCTAGACAAGAAAATCCTAGAGTATTAGTTTTGGTACCTACAAGAGAACTTGTAGTACAAGTAGTTAGTGAAATTGAAAAGTTTTCTAAATACATAAATAATCGTGTATTAGGTGTTTATGGTGGCACTAATATAAATACGCAAAAGCAAGCAGTTGCACAAGGCCAAGATATTATAGTAGCAACTCCTGGTCGTTTGTATGATTTAGCTGTGAGTAGAGTTTTGCAACTTAAATCCATTCAGAAATTAGTGATTGACGAAGTGGATGTAATGCTAGATTTAGGTTTTAGACATCAGCTTATGAATATATTTGATATTCTACCTGAACGTCGTCAAAATATTATGTTTTCGGCAACAATGACTAAAGATGTAGATGATTTAATCACAGACTTTTTTGTTAATCCAAGTAAAATATCCATTGCTGTTTCTGGTACGCCTTTAGAAAATATAAAACAAGAACGTTACAACGTTCCTAATTTTTATACAAAGGTTAATCTATTAGAATACTTGCTTCAAGACAAAGACAACTTTTCTAAAGTCTTAATTTTTGTGGCCTATAAGCGAATGGCTGATCGCTTATTTGATAAACTGGAGGAATTATTCCCTAATCAAGCTTGTGTTATTCATTCTAATAAAACTCAAAATTACAGATTAAGAAGTATAGAGCAATTTAGAGCTGGTGAACATCGATTGCTTATAGCCACTGATGTTATGGCTCGTGGTTTGGATATAGAAGACATATCTCATGTTATTAATTTTGATACTCCTGATTATCCTGAAAACTACATGCATAGAATTGGTAGAACTGGTCGTGCAGAAAAAGAAGGACATACACTTCTCTTTTCTACAGAAAAGGAACAAGAATCTAGAGAAGATATTGAGGAATTAATGCAAATTAGTATTGACATATTAGATATCCCTGAATATGTTGAAATTTCTACTGAATTAATAGAAGAAGAGCGTCCACAAATTAAAGAACGTTACAATCCCTTAAAACGAAGAGATGAAGATGCTCCTGGACCTGCTTTTCATGAGAAAAAAGAGAAAAATCAGAAAGAAAATTTAGGTGGTTCTTACCGAAGAGAGATTGCAAAAAAATATAAAAAGCCAAAAACAAGAGGCGATAAAAACTATAATAAACGCAACAAAAAGAAATAATTGGGCTTTTTTAAAATAAAAAAACCTTTTCAAATTAATGAAAAGGTCTTGATACGTCAAGTACGTGCAGGATCACATTTTATTATTAAATAAAACCTATAACCCTAACCTTATAGTTGATCCTGCATTTGTACTTGATTTTCTACTAAATCGTCTATAGGAACGATTAACTTTCCTTTTGAATTTTTTAATATTACTGATATATTCTCTACAGAATCTACTGTATAATTTTCGTTATTAAACACTATATTTTGACCAACCTCAAAGGTCTTACGTACATAGAATGCTTTAAGCAACTTACCTACAACTTCTCTTGCCCCAAATCCAAAAGCAATGGCAAAGGCTAAAAGAAATGCAGCAATAATCATGTTTATATTGTTGCTAATAATCTCAGTATCTATACCTGCTTGGTTTAAAGCTGTAATTGAAATGAAGGTTAACAGTAAGAAAAACACGACTTGACTGATCATTTTACCACCAGACAAATCCATAGACTCAAATAAAGACTTTAAACCTTTCTTTACAAAATTGGCAAATAATAGACCTAATATAAATATGATTAAAGCCGCAAACAATTTTGGTAAATAACCAAGTAGATTACTGATTTGTTCTGATATTATTTTTAATCCCAATATATCTGATGCCGTAATCAATAAAACGATATACATTAACCATTTAATGAAACTAGAAACAATTTTAACAGTATCGAAATTCAGTTGCTTACCTTCTACTATTTCAATCTCATTTAGTTTATCATCTAGCTTATTAATCTTAGCTAGCTTTAAAACTTTCCTTACAATCTTTATTACAATTTTGGTGATTAACCATCCTATGATAAAAACGACTAAGGCACCTATTATATTTGGAAACACATTTGTAATTTCAAACCACATAGACGCTAATGACTGCATCATTACATCCTTAAATTCTGTTACTTTTTCCATACTTATTAATTTTAATGTTAGGGTTTATTAAGTATTTATTTTTTTCTACTATTGCTTACGCTATCAATAATATAACCGAGATTATACGAAAATAGCTCTGCTAAATCCATCAATAGCTTAGCCATGGCAATATCGTGCATAACTTTGCTCTTAAGTTCCGCTGGAACTTCCTTTAAAGGCTGATTTATTTGCTTAAATGGATTTTCCATCTTTCGTATAATTATTGTACTTATGTACAAGTTTTTCTTTTGCTCTCTTTAAGCGCATTTTTACTGCACTTTCACCGATATCTAATGCATCGGATAATTCTTTTATTGATAAATTATCTTGATACTTTAATAAGAGTATCATTTTTTCGTCTGGTGAAATCAGCTCCATCACTTTCTTCAATTTTTCAACGCGCATGCTTTCAAACTCACGAGTCGAATCAATATCTTCACCAATATTTTGAATATCAACACTTTCTGAACTAACTGATTTTTTTTCAATCTTCTTAGCTGTATTTCTGGTTACATAATTCACACAATGATTATATGTAAATGCATATAGCCAAGTAGAAAATTTTGAATTCCCTTTAAAACTACCCAATTTAACAAAGACTCTTAAAAATATATCTTGCGTTAAATCTTTGGCCTCATCCTCACCATTTGCAAAACCATAGCATTTATTATAGACCATGTGCGCAAATCTATCGTACAGCACTTCGAACAACATAGTGTCGTTAGTTTTTACGATTTTCTCTACGAGCGCTTCATCGGTTAGGCTATGAATTGCGTCAGCTATCAAATTAAAATGTTAGTTATTTTGGTTTTAGTTATTACAGTTAAGACACACCATTTTTTCATCGGTCACACGAAATTTAAAATTTTTAGCTATTTTTTTAAATGATCCTCAATATCACTTAAATGATGTTTTAGTGCTTGTGCTGATATTTGAATTTCTTTTATTAATAAAGTCAACGATACAATAAGTAGTAATAAAGCGATACCAAAAATCCATACAGCAACTACATTCTGGTTTATATAAATTAAGAACATAGTTAGTACACAAAGAAGTAAGCTAGTAATACCAAATATTTGCATCCATCTCGTAAGGCTCACTCTTAATTTGAGATTATTAATCTGACGGATTAGTGACTCTTCTTTCTTTTCGAGATACTTATCACTTAGGTTTCTAATTACAGCTGCATATGCTAGAAATCGATTGGTATATGCCAACATAATTAATGATATGGCCGAGAATAAAAGTGCAGGTGTGGTTAGTGTTAATTCTTCCATACTTAAGTTTCTACAAAATTACAGAATAAAACCACTAGGCATAAAAAAAGCGAACTTTAAAAGTTCGCTTGTCTAAATTGTTGATTTAACTACTCTTGTAAAGAGTTTAATTTTTCTTTGTGAAATTTGCTATTGGAAATAGCATAAGCTTTTTTAACATATTCTATTGCTTTTTTATTATCCTTCTTGGCTATATAATAATCTGCCATTGCATCATAAGTATTAGCGCTTTTTGGATAATGTTTAATTGCCATATCAAAAAATAAGAATGCTTTATCTGGTTGTTCCATCTGCAAGTTCATATATCCATAACCATTAAATAACTCTTCTACCATTGGTGGCACTTTATAACCAAAATGCTTAGTGTATATTGCTTCTTGATTATTTAATAAAACCCGAATCTCATCTACTGATGTTTCAGGATTATTATATTTCTGAGGAGATTTAAATTGAAACCATTTAAACAACATCACTAAACCGTCTATCATTGCTGGCAAAGGAATCGTTCCATGCAAGTCTTCTGGATACACCTTCCAGTTAAAATTCAACTTGTTTTGCTTTTGAGAAGTTGCAAATTCTGAAAAATCAATTATTGTTCGCGAAAACTGACTAAACTCAGAGGTATCACTCATCACGTTTTCTATAGTCACGGATTCATCTTGCATATTAAGTTGTTCTGCTGCTAAAGCAACAAACAAACTCTTTCCTTCATAGCTTTCGGTTTTTAATTTCTCTTTAGCTTCAATCAGCAATTTCTGATTATCCCATTCTATACTGGGATCAATTGCTAAGTAATTTGTAAAAAGGTCAGAATTATTTATTAAGGTATTAACTGTAAACAAACCTGCATAAGAATGCCCAATTAAAGTACGATAGTTTGTTGTTGGGTAAGTTTTATCAATATATGCAATTAATTCATCTTTAATAAATGCCGTAAACTGCTCTGCACCTCCAGTTTCTATTTGCATTGCAGCTCCTCTACGTGATTCAATTTTAGAAATCGTTAAATCGCGTGTTCTATTAGTTCTATTAGTTCTATTAGAAATACCAACTAAAATCATATGTGGCATATAGTGTCCCCAATAATTATTATAAACCAACTCTAAATTGTCCTTTAAAGAAAAGCCATCTAATAAATAAATTACTGGGTATTTTGTATCGCTTTTTGGATTATAATTATCTGGAAGTTTTACCCAATAATTGCGATAACTTTTTAGTGTTTCTGAATAAAGACTATCCGTTTTACTTTCTTGAGCTAAATAATCGTTGCTCTGTGCATTTAATATTTGTTGGCATAAAATAAAGACTATAAAATATATTACTATTCGCATATTGATTGGTTTAAGTATCTCATTAATAAACTAAATTATTGCTTTTTAAAGATTAATGGTTTATCATCCCCTTTAGTAAATTTCACAACCTCTGTCTCTGGGAAAAAATCTAAAACTATTCCTAGCGTATCAAATGTAAATTGATGCTGTTTTGTCGGTACTAACTCTTTTAAATTACTTTGCTCTGGAGCTCCTAACAAAGTATTTCCTTTGGCTTTAAATATTAATTTATAAGGAACTGCTTCACAAGCATATTCACCTTCGTATTGCTTTACTTGCTCTTCTGTTAATTCAAGCTTTGTAAAAATAGGCATCGTAATAGGTTGACCACTCAATAACCCGAAAGTAGATAATATAATTTGCATTTTACTAAAATCTAGTGCATTAGCTGTTAGAGCAACTGTGGTTTTTAATTCTGGTATGTGAACTAACATAGACTGAAATCCATCAATACCTCCTTCACTTGCATAAATATCTAAACCATTCATGTTTGCATAAAAAATTCCATGACATGTTTCATTATCATTAGTTTTTTTCATAGCATCTAAACTAACATCAGATATTAATTTCCCAGTAAAAAGTGCATTCATAAACATAGTTAAATCTTCGGAGGTAGAAACTATGGCACCTGCACCACCTGGATTTGACATATCAGTTTCTGGTGTAATAGTCCAAGATTCATTTTCTATAACATAAGAATGGCTTTCATTTATAGCGCTATTTATCTCTTTACCATAATAAGTATTTTCCAACCCTATTTTCTTTACTATTCTTCTATCTAGAGCCTGCTTATATAGATCTTTGTCTAAAATCTCAATAATATAACCTAGCAGAATATAATTAGTATTACTGTATGCAGTTTGCTCACCTGGATTAAAATCTAAATCATAAGCTTTAACTCTTTTTAGTATATCTTCTCTAGAGGATGGTTTTAGCATCCACTCACCGAACTTTGGATCATTAGTAATATTGTATAGACCACTACTATGATTTAAAAGATGAGCAATCGTAATTTTTGATGCACTAGGCATTCCATTAAAAAATAGAGTTAGTGGTGAATCTAAAGTTATTCTACCTTCATCTATAAGCTGAAAAATCATAGTTGCTGTATAAGCTTTTGTGATTGAGCCAATCCGAAACTTTGTCTCCTTAGTATTTTCAATATTTCCTTCTACATCTGCATAACCAACAGCTTTATTATAGATTTGATTGCCATCATTGGTAATGGTCATTGTAGCCATTAGTTTATCATTGGCTTCGAGTATATTTAAAAATTCATCAAGCTGATTTAGGTCTTGAGCATTTAAATTTAGAGTGTTGACAAGTAGTATGGCAACAATAAGTAATTGTTTCATTGGTTTAATTATTTAAAAGTGAGTGTATTTAATTGATTTCTATATGAAACCGTATTGTAAATTAATTAAGCTTCTCCTTCTGACCTAAGACTCCATTTATAGATTAAGATACCTAATCTGCCTATGATAAAAGAAAACAAGCCAAATGTTATGGTAAGTAATGATACTTTTAGACCTGCTGAAAAAAGGTCTGGTCTTGTCTCTCCTAGAGCTTCTACCATATCAAATAATCCAATAACTCCTAATAATGAACCTAGACAACCTATGACTAGAGATAATAAACATGAATCCGCTGCTAATCCAATCATTTTCTTAGATTTCTCTTGGTCATTCTTCTTTATAAATGCTTTTGCAATAAAAAACAAAGACAATAGAAAACAAATTAGAATTATATACATTACAGGTCCTCCGTCTGCAAATATTCTTCCAATAAAAAGGGGTTTAGATGCTAATGATAAAATCATGATTTTGTTTTTAAAGTTAAATTCGTTCAAATTTACATCAAGAAATCATTGATAGAATTACAAATGCGATAGACTACCGTTTTTGGATGTGATTTAACTGAATTGTCAAATCCAGTATTAAATCGGTCATTCATCTACAAAACCTTAATCTGAAAAAAAAATAATCTAATATTGCAGTATAGAAAGATCTTTTTTGGCAAAAAACCACGTATTATCAAACAATTAAAACAATCATTATTACATATATTATTCTGGTGCACTGTACTATTATTTTTCGCGTACCTCATTGGTGTTGACAATACAATTAATAGTAATATATTTTACTTCTCATTATTTTTAATGCCAGTAACTATTGGCACAACTTATATTTCTATATACAATCTTATTCCTAATTATTTAATTACCAAACGTTATTGGTTATTTGGGCTTTATTGTATTTATACTTTGATTGTTTCTATATGTGCCATAGCTTTTTCTATATTTTTGGGTTTATTTTTCTTATCAAGCCTTAAAATTGATATAAATACAATAAGTCGAAGTGCAATATTTATAATGATATGTGTCTACTTAGTAGTCATTATAGTAAGTGCCTTTAAATTGTTAAAACTTAATCTAGAACAATCTAAAACCAATGTAAAACTCGAAGCTAAAATCCTAGAAACCCAACTAAAACTTAAAGAGCAAGAATTGAATTATTTAAAAATGCAGATTCATCCACACTTCTTATTTAATACTCTAAATACTATGTATGGTTTTGCTTTAAAGAAAGCAGATGAAACACCAGAAATGATTCTTAAATTATCTAACTTACTTGACTACTTGCTTTATCAAGTCGACAAGCCATTTGTAAGTTTAAAGGACGAGATTAATCACATTGAGGATTATATAAGTTTAGAAAAAATGCGATTTAATGACACCTTAAATGTTGTTTTTTCAAAGCATATACATTCAGAGTCTATAGAAATTGCACCAATGCTTTTTATTCCTTTTATTGAAAATAGTTTTAAGCATGGTGCTATAAAAAATGGTGTTTTAGATATTGACATCTCTATTGAAACAAACCTAAATGCTATAATATTCGAAATTAAAAATAGCAGTTCCAAAGATCTAAACAATAATGAAGGCATTGGTTTAGAAAACATTAAAAAACGATTAGAGTTAGTTTATCCAAATCAGTACCAACTAACAATAAATAAAAATGAAACTGATTTTGTTGTTTTATTAGAATTAAATCCTAAATCTATAAATACTAATGCGTAAATCTGTGTCTTGCATAATAGTTGATGATGAAGCCATTGCAAGAGACATCATAGCTTCTCATTTATCTAATATTGATAATATTGAGGTTGTAGCACAATGCAAAAACGCCATTGAAGCTTTTAACTTTATAAGTAATAACACTATTGACTTGGTTTTTTTAGATATTAACATGCCTGAAATTTCTGGTATTGCCTTTGCTAAATCCATTAACAAAGACATTAAAATTATTTTCACAACTGCATATAGAGATTATGCTGTTGAAGGTTTTGATTTGCAAGCTGTGGACTACTTACTAAAACCTGTTGCTTTTGATAGACTTCTTAAAGCTGTAAATCGTTATTTTGAAGTTAACTCAGAATCTACAGAAGTAGAATCAGAAACGGCAGATATTAATAATTTCATCTTTGTGCGCTCTAATCGAAGAATGCTAAAAGTTGATTTTGGAGCAATTCTTTACATTGAAAGTTTTAGTGATTATATTAAAATCCATCTGCAAAGTAAAATTATTGTCACTAGAGAAACCATTAGTGCAATTGAAGCCAAGTTACCAAAAGGACAATTTATAAGAATCCATCGGTCTTATATCGTCCGTTTATCGAAAATTCAATCCTTTACTAATGAAGACATTACAGTTAATCGAATAGCTTTACCCATTAGTCGAAGTTATAAGAAAGAAGTTTTGAAACGTCTAGAAAAATTTTAACTTTAGATAATTTAAAACCCAAATATAACGTTATAATAGTCTAGACTATTACTATAAAACTGCTTAATGACTGAATACCTACGCAATACTATTCCGAATCTTAAACCTTTTAATTTTGAGCGTCATCACGACTCCCATTTTATAAATCAGCAATGGGTTTTGGTTAATGGTATTTCTAAAAAGAAATCTATTTATACGTTTAAAGAAGATAATATTCTAGAAATATGCAGAAAGGATACTGTCATTGAAACTTCATGGACACTTAACATTCAAAATATTTTTTCTATTGAAACTGAAGATGGGATGATAACAGTAAGAGCCTATTTTAAGGATGATGATATTTTAGTTTTAAACAATCAAGATAAAGAAGAATTTGCACTTTATATCAATACTACCAAGTATAATGACGAGTTAAATTCTGTAGATGACATCCAATTATATCTGAAAGAGAAGTACAAACAAAAAGCAAGCAATCTTATTTATAAGCACGAGTTTTATTATATCGAAAAATCTAAAGAATTTGGCCCTTATACAGTAGAACAGCTTTCTGAAAAAGTAAAAAAGGAAGAGATTAGTGCATATTGTTTTGTAAGAGATATAAATGAAGAAGATTACAGTAAGCGTTTACGGATTACGGATTTAATAAAAGAACTTTAATTGCTTTTATAGAACTCATACTTAGCCAATTCTAACTCGAAAATGGCTTCCCAATGTTCTTGTGTTTCCTTTTTTTTGCCTCGTTTAGTTTCTTGGTCGTATCGTTTTTGTCTAAGTTCCATTTCTCTAAATATACGTTCAAAAATTGGTTTAGAATTAGCTGCATTTTTACTGTTTATATTAGCGTCTGCTAGCTCCTTCCTCAACTTTCTTGAGTAAATCTCAGTAATATCGAAATGTATTTGTTCATGTCGTAGTACGTAGTCGTTTCTACCTTCTAGCACGACCCAACTTTTGTTGGTGTCAAATACACTTTGTATAAAAACCTTGCCTGCTTTAAACATATTTACACCAGATTCATACCCAAACCCAGAATTGGTTAAAGCAAGTGTATTTGGATAATTCAATGTATCGGGCACTCCTTTAAAATCATCCCATGATAATTTTCTGTCAACGCTCCAATTTATCTTTGCTTCATATATTTTAGGATCTTTAACATTGTATACTTCAGCTTCAAGTCTATGACAAGTATTGCTAGTTTCAGGTAGTTTATGACTGGTTATTTTTACTAGATTAGCACCCGCTTGTCTTGCTAGTAATTTAAGATTAAGAATATTTTCAAAATAAGTGCACTTCCCATTCCAACCGCCATGATTAGCCTGCAAATCTCCAACAAAAACACCTTTTATCGTCTGATCGTCAGAAATATCTAACACAACGACAAGACTATTATCTGATAACGGTGGAAATGTTTTTTCTAAGGTACTCTTTAACTTAGGTAAACAAGCCATAAGCATAAGAACCACTATATAAAGAAATCGCTTTTTCATATTTTCTGAAATAAAAACAGCGAACAAGAAATAGACTGAACCCAAAAGTTTAGACAAGTTAATAATTAATTTTTATAATAATGAGATTCCTGCTTTTGCAGGAATTAGTTATACATGCAATGCTCTATCTTCAGTAGCAGCTAAAGCAGCTTCTTTTACAGCTTCAGCAAATGTTGGATGTGCATGTGACATACGTGATATATCTTCAGCAGATGCTCTAAATTCCATTGCCGTAACCGCTTCTGCAATTAAATCTGCACAACGTGCACCAATCATATGAACTCCTAAAACTTCATCTGTAGTTTTATCTGCTAATATTTTTACAAATCCATCAATATCTCCACTTGCTCTAGCTCTTCCTAATGCTCTAAATGGAAACTGTCCGGCTTTATATGCAACACCAGCTTCTTTTAATTCTTCTTCCGTTTTACCCACAGCTGCCACTTCTGGCCATGTGTATACCACTCCTGGAATTAAATTATAATCTATATGTGGTTTTTGGCCTGCTAAAGTTTCAGCAACAAATACTCCTTCTTCTTCTGCTTTGTGGGCTAACATCGCTCCTTTTATTACATCACCAATTGCATATATATTAGATGCAGATGTTTGTAAATGCTCGTTCACTTCTACTTGTCCTCTATCATTTATCTTTACACCAGCTGCTTCAGCATTTAAACCATCTGTATATGGACGACGACCAACAGAAACTAAACAATAGTCTCCTTTAAATTCTACAACTTCTCCTTTTTTGTTTTCAGCTTTAACAATAACCTCATCACCATTGCGCTCAACAGATTGTACTTTGTGAGATAGCATCATTTTACATTTTGCCTTCTTAAAGACTTTATTTAATTCTTTAGACAAACCAGCATCCATCGTAGGCAAAATTCTGTCCATATATTCAATAACAGTTACCTCTGCTCCTAAACGACGATACACTTGACCTAACTCTAAACCAATAACTCCGCCACCAATGATAATCATGTGTTTTGGAATCTCTTTTAGTTTTAAAGCTTCAGTCGAAGTAATAACACGTTCTTTATCTAATGTAATAAAAGGTAAGGTTGATGGCTTTGAACCTGTCGCAATAATGGTGTTTTTTGCTTCAATTTCTCCAGCATCTTTACCTTCAATCTTTATATGCGTTGCATCTTTAAAAGACCCTAATCCTTCGTAAACATCTATTTTATTTTTCTTCATTAAGAAATCAATACCTCCTGTCGTTTGGTCTACAACAGCCTGCTTACGACCAATCATTTTTTCTAAATTCACTTTAATATCACCAGGGATTTCTATACCATGATCTGCAAAATGTTTTGTTGCTTCTTCGTAATGATGAGATGAACTTAATAAGGCTTTACTAGGAATACAACCTACATTTAAACAAGTACCACCTAAAGTTGAATATTTTTCAATAATTGCAGTTTTCATGCCTAATTGCGCACAGCGAATTGCTGCTACATATCCACCAGGTCCAGAACCTATTATTGCTACATCATATGAATTCATAAGAAAAATTTTATCTGATTAAAAAACGAAAACAAAAATACGGTTTTGATAGCGGATTCACGAATGCTTTAATCTGATATTTTTCATTTCTAAAATCAATGTTAGAAAGCATGATTTTTGACTATTAATATTATCATCGCTTCAAACTGAAATGGCCTTTTAAAACTTTGCCATTTATATATTGAATTAAATACCAATAATCACTACTTGGCAGCATAACTCCATTATAAGTACCATTCCAACCCCAACCTGTTGAGGAATTAGAAATTTTATCTAAAATTTTACCATAACGATTAAAAATAATAATTTCTGATATGTCATTTGATTCATTTGGCACTACCCAATTGTCGTTTACATTGTCACCATTAGGCGTGAAAAAATTAGGAATACGATCAGACGCAGATTGTGTAGTAAAACTTTCTTCAGTACAGCCAACTGCATCACCATCTTCATTATACGGTATTATAGTAATATATATAATTGTGTCCACTGGTAAATTATAAGCTAAATCATAAGATAAACTATTACCAACATCTAATGCATTTAATATATCAGCACCTCCTGACGTTGTCCCTACTGTTAACACATAGCCCGTGGCTTCAGGTACAATATCCCATATTAAATCTGTACCAATCAATACATCTGTCGATCCAGAGGTTGATGAGAAAAGCGCGGTACAATTTGGTAGAAATAAAAGGTCTTCAGTTGTAAAACTTTCTTCTGAACAACCTGTTGCCTCTCCATCTGAATTATATGGAATTACCGAAACATAAATCACCGTACTATCAGGTAAATCAGTTGCTAAATCATATGTTATCACATTTCCAACATCTATATTATTTAAGGTATCTGAGCCTCCCGATGTTGTACCAACTGATAAGATATATCCTGTAGCATCAGCTATTGAATTCCAGGTTAAATCTGTACCAACTAACACATTTACAGAACCTGAAGTCGGTGAATTAAGTGTGGTGCAATCTGGTGGAAACAAAAGATCTTCTGTGGTAAAACTTTCTTCGGAACAACCTATTGCATCTCCATCTGCATTATACGGAATTACAGAAACATAAATCACTGAGTTTTCTGGCAAATCTGTTGTTAAATCATAAGTCAAAACATTACCAACATCAATAGCATTTAAGATATCTGTACCACCAGATGTTGTACCTACAGTTAGCGTGTAACCTGTCGCTTCTGCAATCGCATTCCACGTTAAATCTGTACTCACTATTACATTTGTCGCTCCTGAAACAGGTGAACTTAATGTGGTACAAGTGGGTGGCATTAAATCATCTCCAGTAGTAAAAATTTCTGAGGTACAGCCTCCTATAGCATCCCCATCAAGATTATACGGTATAATTCTAACATATATTTCCGTGTTTTCAGGTAAGTCAAACGCTAGATCGTAAGTTAATGCGTTACCAACATCAAACTCACCGAAAAAAATTGAATTAGTTCCTATATTTATTCTATATCCTGTAGCATTCGCAACAGCATTCCAATTAAAATCTGTATCAATAGGTACATTTATTGCACCTGCTAAGGGATCGCTCAATGTGGTACAGTCTGGCGGAAACAAAAGATCTTCTGTGGTAAAACTTTCTTCGGTACAGCCTATTGCATCGCCATCTGCATTATACGGAATTATAGAAACATATATTACCGTGTTTTCCGGTAAATCAGTTGCTAAATTATAAGTTAAAATGTTGCCTACATCAAAAGTATTTAAGATTTCTGTTCCTCCTGATGTGGTACCAACGGTTACCATATAACCCGTAGCATTTGGTGCTGCATCCCAAGATAAATATGAATCAACTAAGACATCTGTAGACCCTGAAGTTGGTGAATTCAAAGTAGTACAGTCTGGCGGAAACAAAAGATCTTCAGTAGTAAAACTTTCTTCGGTACAACCTATTGCATCGCCATCTGCATTATACGGAATTACAGAAACATAAATTACTGCGTTTTCTGGTAAATCAGTCGCTAAATCATAAGTTAATACGTTACCGACATCAAAAGCATTTAAAATCTCTGTTCCTCCTGATGTTGTACCTACTGTTAAGTAATATCCTGTAGCTTCAGAAACTGCATTCCAAGTTAAATCAATACTAATTATAACATCTATTGAGCCCACTAATGGCTCACTTAATGATGTACAAGGTGGCGGAATGGTTATTGTTAATTCAAAATTTTCTTCTGAGATACAACCGTCACTAACACTATCAAAAATGTATAGTGTTATAGGATACGATGGGAAGTCTGCATAATTAATAACATCGCCTGCATTATACATTGTACCAGTTCCATTAGGATCTGTATAGTAAGCTTCAGAACCTGAAAGGTTAGTACCTGATATTACTGGTAAAGTAAAACTCATTGATGCTGTTTGGTTTGGCAAATCATTTACTGTAGAACCAGCAAAACCACCATCAGTAATATCCCAATTATCACTTGCTATCATATTAGCTCTTGCGGCTTCACCCGCACAATATTGGCTAAAACCTCCACTAAAAAGGACATTAGAATTTAAAATTTGAGCATTCCATCCTATTAATAGGCTATCATAATTTGAAATTGACAAAGTTACAGCATCGAACATGCCAAATGCATGCGTTACATTTTCTACATTCCAGCTACCCAAATCTTGGTCAAAACTAGTTGCTCCGCCAAACATGTGCTCCATTTTTGATGCATTACTTGTATCCCAATTTCCTATATCTTGATTAAATATGTTAGCTCCATAAAACATGCTGGTAAAAAATGTAACATTGCTAGTATCCCAATTTCCTATATCTTGATCAAACGCAATGGCATTAGTAAACACAGCCTCCATATTAACTACATTACTCGTATTCCAAGCGCCTATATCTTGATTGAAACTAGAGGCACCTTGAAACGTAGATCGCATATTGATAACACTACTTGTATCCCAGTTAATTATTGGTTGGTTAAATACTGTAGCGCCATTGAACATATCTTTCATAGTTGTAACGCTATTTGTGGCCCAGCTACTAATATCTTGATTAAAAGAAGTGGCATTATTGAACACTCTCTCCATATTTAAAATATTCCCAGTGCTCCAATCCCAATTTCCTGTACCACCACCCAAAGAAGTTGCACCAACAAACATTTGAAACATGGATGTAACGTTAGAAAGATTTGGTGTATCTGTAGCATTTACTACTAGATTAGTACACAAATAGAAAGCATCACTCATAGATATCCAAGGGTTACAGCCCCATTGATCAATGGAAATAATATTTTGAGCTGAAGCTGACGTATTAAACATTATTCGTGGAAATGCTCCGGTAATAGTAACTTGATACAATCCTGCAGCGGCATAAGCATGACTGGTATCTCCAGTTGCTCCTGCTGTGGTATTCCCATCTCCCCAATCTACATTATAATTGTAGCCTGTTCCTATTGTTGGTATTGTAATAGACTCGTTGGCTACTGTAGTTTCCCATGTGGTGATAAATAGACAACCATCATCTAGCGTTAGCTCAAAGCTTTCCTCAGACTCACAACCTACAGAGACATTATCATAAATATAAAGGTTAATAGGATAGGACGTAAAGTCTGCAAAGTTAATAACATCCCCTGCAACGTATTGCGTCCCTGTGCCATTTGGCCCAGTATAATAGGCTTCATTACCTGTTAAATTAGTTCCTGTTATAACAGGTAAAGTATAACTTCCTGAAGCTGTTTGATCTGGTAAATCATCAACTGTTGAGCCTGCGAAACCTCCATCACTTATGGACCATAAATCAGTAGCAATCATATTGGCTCTGGCCGCTTCTCCTGCACAATATTGACTATATCCGCCACTAAAACTGACACTTGGATTCAAATTTTGTGAATTCCATCCTATAAGTAGGCTATCATAATTTGATGTAGAAAGCGTAACATTATTAAACATACTACCTGCATTAGTCACATTTTCAACATTCCAATTCCCTAAATCTTGATCGAATGCAGTTGCGTTATAAAACATAGCATTTATATCTATTGCACTGCTAGTATCCCAGTTACCTATATCTTGGTTAAAAGAGGCGTATGCAAATGTTCCATTAAAAACAGTAACGCTACTGGTGTCCCAATTTCCAATATCTTGGTCAAATGCAAATGCTGATGAAAACATAGAACGCATATCTGTTACACTAGATGTATCCCAATTATCGAGGGGTTGATTAAAATTTGTTGCACTATTAAACATGGCAACCATTGTTGTAACATTACTAGTGTCCCAAGTGTTAATATTTTGATTAAAACCAGAAAACTGAAACACAAAACTCATATCGACAACATTGCTCGTATCCCAACTGCTGATATCTTTATTAAAATTTAGTGTTTGACCAAACATGTTGAGCATAGTAGTAATTGTACTCATATCCCAATCCCAATTGCCGGTTCCCCCACCAAGCGAAGGGCAATTAAGAAACATTTGCGTGATATCTGTTGCATTAGATAAATTTGGGGTATCCGTTGCATTTATAACAAGGTTTCCACAACTTTGAAATGCCTTGTCCATAGTCTCCCATGGGTTACATCCCCATTGATCGATCGAAATAATTTTTTGTGTATTGGTAGGATTGCCGCCTGAGGCGCGGAATCTTGGAAACGTGCCTGTGATGGTAATCTGATGATCGCCAGCAATAGCATATACATGGGTTGCATTTGCTGTTGCTCCCATTGTTGTATTACCATCCCCCCAATCTACGTTGTAGTTGTAAATTTCGCCAGTGGAATTTGTGGTTGGTATGATAATAGTCTCATTGGCTGTTGTGGTACGCCAAGTGGTAATGAAAGGGTTAGATGGAGCATTAACTGTAAAGGAAGTATTCTCATTACAACTATTCTCTCCAATCTCCCTAACCGTGAGACTGTATACAGCATTAGTTAAGTTGTTTATTTGAAACGTATAAGGATTTGTAGTTGGCATTCCTAAAGGAACCCAATTAACTGCATCTAAGCTATATTCTATAGCTGTTGGCGTATTAAAATTAACTGTTACTTCTGCGCTACCATCTAATGAACCAAGACAAGAAGCATCTGTAGCCACTGCACTAATGGACAATAGATTACAATTTCTATATAATTTGGTTGTGTATGCTCCTAATCCATAACCAGTTACCAATAAATCTTGATCACCATCGTTATTTACATCTGCGAATGCAATTGCGCTTTGAGACAGATTCTCAAAAAAATTGCTTAAATCTCTAGTAAAATTACCAAAACCATCATTTATAAATAACTCTGATCTTGCCCCAGAACCAGAACTCCACCCGGAAACTACCAAATCCAAATCACCATCGTTATCAACATCTGCAAAAGCGGAGTCACTATAATAAACTCCAGGCCAAAGTGTTTCTGCTAAAGAATAATTACCTAATCCATCATTCTTATAAGTAACTGCCATTACGCCTGCTCCAGCGTATCTATGACCTGTCATTAACACATCATTATCATTGTCTCCATCAATGTCTGCAAAAGAAATAGAAGAAAAATTAAGTGCAAAAAATGGTGTCCCAATAACAGTAGTGAAACTACCTGCACCATCATTTGTATATAACTCTACACCATATTGAAAACTTTTATGTCCAGAAATTAGCAAATCTTGATCATTATCACCATCAATATCGGCAAATCCGACTGCACCATCTTGGATGCCTATTAATGATGTAACTAAATCCTCATTAAAACCACCTATACCATCATTTATATACAATTTTGAAATCCTTCCTAAAATTGGATTAACACCTGTAATTACTAAATCTTGGTCATTATCTCCATCCACATCTGCAAAGGCAATCGCACTATTAGAAACGTCATCAAATGGTGTACCCGCAACGTAAGTAAATTGACCGAGGCCATTATTTAAATACAATCTTGAACTAGCTGTAGCTGGAAAAATAGTATCTGTATTACCAGTAATTAGAACATCTAAATCATTATCGCCATCTACGTCGGCAAAGGCAATTGAACTTAAATGAACAGGCACAAAAGGGGCCGTGGAGTCTAAAGTAAAGCCACCAACACCATCGTTAATATATAAATTAGCAACAGGAAGCATAGCACTATTTTTACCTGTAATTAACACATCTAAGTCGCCATCGCCATCTACGTCGGCCCAAGCTGAATCTCCATACGTAACATCTGTAAAAGGCACGGTAGTGTCTTCTACAAAAGATATTTGAGCGTTTAAAGCACTACTAATAAAAAGTCCGAATAATAGGAGAAGCTTAGTTCTTGATAGTAACATTGATGGTTAAGGGTTAGTTAATAGCACTTTAAATTATTAAAAAAATGCTAATTACTTTTAATCTAGAAGTTTATAAAATTATTATTCGCTCAAATACCAATAATGAGGACATATTACATATTGAACGCTTATGTAATAGTTATGTAAAGCTTTAAATAAAATTAATTTATTAGGTAATGTTTAAAGCGTAATTGCAGTAGTATGCTTTACTTCGTTTATCATAAACATACTATGAGTGCTCCCAATATGATCTATTTTTGTGAGTTTTTTAACCATAAATTCTCTAAATTCTTGCATATCTTTTACTAAAACTTTTAGTAAATAATCATAGTCACCACTAATATGGTAACATTCCATAACCTCTTCTAATTTACGAACCTCGCGTTCAAACTTTACAACATAATCTTGAGAATGTTGGGTTAACTTTACATGACAAAACGCAACAAAGTCTTTATCAACTGCTTTCTTATCAACTAAAGCCACATATTTTTTAATGACTCCATTATTCTCTAACTTCTTAATTCGTTCGTAAACTGCAGTAACGGATAGCCCTAAAACGTATGCTAAACCTTTATTCGTTTGTTTACTATCTGTTTGCAGAAGTTGCAGCAACTTTTTGTCAAAATCATCAAAAGCCATAGTTATAATTTTTCAGTTTAAAATAATTTACAATCAAAAATTTAGTTTTTTATTCTATTATAGTGATTAAATATAGTTTTATTTTCTAATTATTTAAACATTAATTGACAATACATCTAATTATGTCGAATTTTGAACAAACAATTTAAATCAATCATTATGGCTTTTAAACCTGCAAACAACATTCAAGATTTACAATACTTTGGGGAATTCGGAGGTGTTAATCCTTCTATTTCAGATTCTTCAACATATACCTTTTTATCGGCAAAAACGATGTTCGACACCTTTGAAGGTAATGCTGATGGCTGCTATTTATACTCACGTCATTCGTCTCCTTCAAATTTATATTTAGGGGAAGCATTAGCCGCAATGGAAGGTACAGAAACTGCAACAGTTACGGCTTCTGGAATGGGAGCAATCACTCCAGTTTTACTCCAACTTTGTGACGCAGGTGAACATGTAGTTAGTAGCAGAACCATTTATGGAGGCACTTATGCTTTTCTTAAAAATTTCGCACCTCGTTTGGGTATTGGCACTACGTTTGTTAACATAACAAAACTAGATGTTGTTGAAGCCGCAATTACACCAAAAACAAAAGTATTGTTTTGTGAAGCAGTGAGTAATCCTTTGTTAGAAGTTGCTGACATTAAAGGCTTAGCTGAATTGGCAAAAAAGTATAATTTAAAATTAGTAGTTGATAATACATTTTCTCCTTTATCTATTTCTCCGATAAAACTGGGTGCAGATATCGTAATACATAGCTTAACAAAATTTATTAATGGCTCTTCAGATACTGTAGGCGGTGTGGTTTGTGGCACACAAGAATTTATTGATGATTTAAGAAATGTAAATAGTGGAGCAGCCATGCTATTAGGCTCTACGATGGATAGCTTACGTTCTGCTTCTGTACTAAAGAATTTAAGAACATTACATCTTAGAATAATGCAGCATAGTCTTAACACTTCATTTTTAGCTGAAAAATTTGAAAATGATGGTATTAAAACCGTGTATCCTGGCTTAGCTTCTCACCCATCTCATGAGTTATTTAAATCTATGATGAATGAGAAATATGGTTTTGGCGGCATGATGACAATAGATGTTGGTACTTTAGAAAAAGCTAATGCCTTAATGGAATTAATGCAAAAAAGTAACCTTGGATATTTAGCTGTAAGTTTAGGATTTTACAAAACACTTTTTAGTGCTCCAGGAAGTTCTACTTCTTCTGAAATACCTGAAGACGAACAAGATGCTATGGGACTGAGCGATGGATTAATTCGTTTTTCTATTGGTTTAGATGCAGATATAGAACGCACTTATGAAATGATGAAATCTTGTATGAAAGAACTAAATGTTCTCTAAGAAGAAATAGTATTACTCATTGATTTATTCGATATGAATGAAATAATAGCTTTTGGAATTTTATCATTCACGTCCTTTTTTACTTTGATAAACCCATTTGGTACAATGCCCATATTTATGACTATGACTGCTGATTTAAATCAAAGTCATAGAACTAAAACAGCAAAAAAAGCTTCGATCGTATCATTTATTACAATAATAATCTTTGCTTTTTCAGGTCAATTGCTATTCAATTTCTTTGGAATATCAGTTAATAGTTTTAGAATAGTTGGTGGTGTAATTTTCTTCTTGATGGGAATGGATATGCTTCAAGCTCGATTAGGAAAAGTTAAATTAAAAGACTCAGAAATTAAAACTTATGTTAATGATATTTCGGTAACACCATTAGCTATTCCAATGATATGTGGTCCAGAAGCTCTGACAAATGCAATAGTAATGATGGAGGACGCCAATACAATCGAAAAGAAAGGTGTTCTCATTTTCGCTGTGTTGGTAGTTATCTTACTAACGTACCTCATCTTATATAGCTCGTCTAAAATTATTAAAATCCTTGGGGAGACAGGAATTAATGTAATGATGCGATTAATGGGCTTAATTGTAATGGTTATTGCCGTAGAATTCTTTTTTAGTGGACTAAAGCCCATTATAATAAATATCTTATCTACTTAAATCCCTTTTAATCGTTTTATCATTGGTCCAAATATTGTTTCAGACGTCGCATTTTCGTCAAACTCAGGTCCAGAATTTCGCATATCCCAACGTCCATTATTTTTATAAATCTTGAAACTAAACAAAGATGATTCTGCATCATCAGGATTGAGCAATGCATATCTTAAATCATTATACCTATATTCACCTACAACGTTTGTTTTACTAACTTTAAAATAATCGTCACTAAACCATGCAAGTGTTGCTAAATCTTCATCGTCCATTGATACAATTGTATGATCTTTAGATATGATTTGCCATTCATTTATTCGATTTGATTTATCTAGTAAAGAGTAAAACCCCAAATAATATTCAGAATTGGTTTCAGCTACTCCATACCATAATATATTATTAAATATTGTTGGTTGTGTCCTAAAACGTTTTGAACTAATGTCTTCTTCTAATAATGAATTTTTAAATACAGAATCAACATAAATTTATTACCAATGGTAAATAACATATAGGCAGAACTGAGACCAATCCCTAACTTTAACCATAACTGTCTTGTTTTGTTCTGACGCTTAAGAAACATTAAAACAATTAAACAAATTAAAAAAGGTACAGTATACAATGGATCTGCTACAGAGATATTATTAAAAGCCACACGATAATTAGAGAAAGGATAGAATAATTGCGTGCCGTAAGGTGTAAAACAATCTAAAATAGGATGCGTAAATAATGACCAAAAGAATAAATATTGCCAGTCTTTTAGAGTAGATGAACCCAACCTTTTACCTCTATCGTAAAGTTTAAACACAAGCCAACCAAAACCAAAAGCTCCAATAAAAGAAAACAAAATAGAGTGCATAAACCCTCTATGAAAAGCCATTGCTTGTATTTCGTTGTTATACAACAATGAACCAATAAAAACATCAAAATCTGGAATAGTTCCTCCTATTGCTCCAAATAGCAATGCTTTATTTCCAATTTTCTTTCCAAGTACAGCTTCGCCACAAGCAGCACCTAAAACAATTTGAGTTAATGAATCCATAAGCAAACAAAAATACAATTATAATGCTTACAGCTATATGAAGAAATTATGCAGCTCAGGGCAAACGCATCTAAAAAATCAATAAATATCTACTAAACGACTCTATTAAATTGTTGTTTTTCATTGCTAAATTTATTATATTATATTGATAATC
>Ga0209121_10001066_pt1 | contig 28739 bp, 32 predicted proteins | sample Cruoilmetagenom3_FD_187292 | JGI IMG/M metagenome (GOLD analysis project Ga0209121, IMG submission 187292) | Oil polluted marine microbial communities from Coal Oil Point, Santa Barbara, California, USA - Sample 3 (SPAdes) (version 2) | ecosystem: Environmental > Aquatic > Marine > Oil seeps ...
CGGCGCAGCAGTTCGACATCTTCAGCCACCTGATTGTCAGACTTCTTTAGCTCCTCAACCCGTTTCACCGCATGGATCACGGTGGTATGGTCGCGCCCGCCGAATTTCCGGCCGATTTCCGGCAGGGATTTCGAGGTCAGATCTTTACTAAGGAACATGGCAACCTGCCGCGGGCGGGCCACGGCGCGGGCACGGCGTGGCGAGAGCAGATCACTGATCCGCAGGTTATAGTGCTCGGCAACCTTGCGCTGGATTTCGTCAATCGTGACCTTGCGGTCTGACTCGCGGAGCAGGTCCGCCAATGATTCCTGAGCCATATCAAGCGTGATATCGCGGCCCACCAACGAGGCAAACGCAAACAACCTCGTGAGCGCGCCTTCAAGAACCCGCACGTTCGAGCTGATGCGGTGCGCGAGGAACTCGAGCACTTTCACGTCCAGCCCGACATTCGGGTTAAGCTTGGCCTGCGCTTCGGCTTTGGCGTGCAAAATGCCGAGGCGGAGTTCGTAATTGGTCGGGTGCAGGTCCACCACCAAGCCCCATTGCAGGCGGGAGCGAATGCGCTCCTCCAGCCCTTCAATCTCTCCCGGGGAGCGGTCAGCCGAAATGACGATCTGCTTGCCTTGTTCGATCAAGGCATTGAAAGTATGAAAAAATTCGTCTTGGGTTGAGTTTTTTCCGGCAATGAACTGGAGATCATCGACCATCAACATATCAACCGAGCGGAACTGTTCCTTGAACGAATGCATGTCCTTGAAGCGGAGCGCCTGCACAAAGCGGAACATGAACTGCTCTGCCGAGAGATAAAGCACACGGGCCTCGGGGCGCGTGGTGCGGATCTCGTGCGCGATGGCGTGCATCAGGTGGGTTTTACCCAAGCCAACACCGCCATAAAGGAATAGCGGGTTAAAGGTGACATCCCCGCCTTCAGCAACACGGCGCGCAGCGGCATGGGCAAGCTCGTTGGGGGTGCCCACGACGAATTGATCAAAGGTAAAACGGCTATCCAGCGGCGAAGACGGCAGATCAATGCCGGCCGGTTTCACTTCAACGCGCGGGGTGGGCGCCGGCGCGGATTGCACCTGCTCGGGTGCTGAGAACTCCAGGCGGGAAATCCCGACTCCTTCGGCTCCAAAAAGATGGATAATTGCATCTGCGTAGTTACGAGATACCCAGTTGCCCATAAAACTGGTTGGTACCGAGAATCGTGCATTTCCGGTTTCAATTCCCAAAAAACCAAGTGGCTCTATCCAGTTATTGAAGGCATCAACCCCAAGAGAGCTGCGCAGCTCGGTTCGGATTCGTCCCCAGCATTCATTATGGCAAATGGCGTCCATACTTGTCCCGTCTTATCCCATCTGTGATCGTTCACAGAGCGCCCTGCCTTCGGGCGTATATTTTTATTTTTTTGCTGGTGCAGGACAATAGGAATCGCATATCGAAAAATCGGTTTCGATGCGGTATTTACAATTGTTCTGACGACGCTTTCGGGCAGAATGCGGCAGATCACCAAGCTCCTGATGAAGCTATACCAGCGGCCCAGATTCGGGCAATAGCACGAATCGCAGATTTTTGACTTTTTTGTGTCAAACAAAAAAGCACGCCAAAAAGCGTGCTTTTCAAAAAACCGAAATGGCGGTTGTGTTAGGCAGCCATCGCTTTCACGCGGGCAGCAAGGCGCGAAACTTTGCGGCTTGCTGTGCTTTTGTGCCAGATCCCTTTGGTCACGCCACGCATGATTTCGGGCTGTGCGTTTTTCAAGGCTTCGGCTGCAACAGCCTGATCGCCACCGGAAATTGCCTCTTCAACACGACGGATGAAGGTTTTGATCCGCGTGCGGCGGTTTTTGTTTATTACAGCACGACGGTCGGCTGTACGGGCACGTTTTTTTGCTTGGGGCGAGTTAGCCATATTTTATGATCCGGTTTTCGTATAATTCGATGAAGCGTTCCTCTACATCCGCTTGCGGAGAGAGTCAACAGGTTTGCGGTTATTTATCCCGAAATTGCGGGCTGCGTTTTTCGGCAAAGGCGGCCATGCCTTCGGATTGGTCGTCGGTAGCGAAGAGCGCATGGAAAACGCGGCGCTCGTAAAGCAGGCCCTCACTCAGGGTCGTTTCATAGGAGCGGTTTACGGTTTCCTTGATCGCCAGCACTGTCAGCATGGATTTTTCTGCAATTTTTGCGGCTGTCGCTTTGGCGTCTTTGATCAGGTCTTTGCAGGGCACAACGCGGCTCACAAGACCGGAGCGCTCGGCTTCGTCAGCGTCCATAAAGCGGCCGGTAAGGTTCATTTCCATGGCTTTTGATTTTCCAACAAAACGGGTGAGTCTCTGGGTGCCGCCAATGCCCGCCATAACGCCGAGGTTCACTTCGGGCTGGCCGAATTTTGCGGTATCAGAGGCGATGATAAAGTCACACATCATGGCCAACTCGCAACCGCCACCAAGGGCGAAGCCGGAAACCGCAGCGATAATTGGCTTGCGGGTGCGCAGCAGCGCTTCGGTTTCGGAGGTGAAATAATCCTCCATAAACATGTCCACAAAGCCTTTTTCGGACATTTCCTTAATATCCGCGCCCGCAGCAAAGGCCTTTTCGGAGCCGGTAATAATGATTGCCCGCACACTGTTGTCTTTGTCGGCTTTGGCCAGCGCCTTGCCGAGCTCACCCAAAAGCTGGCCGTTGAGCGCGTTCAGGGCTTCGGGGCGGTTGAGCGTGATCAAGGCAACATGATCTTCAACATCGACAAGAATCGTTTCGTAAGCCATCGGGGACTCCGTGAATTGTTTTTCAGACTGAAAGGTTTAGCACGGATATCGCGCCAATCAACCCTGTTGCTGACAGGTCGGGCAATAAAAACTGGAGCGGCCGGATTGAACGATGCGGGCTATTTTGCCGAGGCAGCCCGGCTTGCGGCAAGGTTCGCCTTCGCGGCCGTAGACCGCAAAGTTATGCTGGAAATACCCGAGTTCACCATTGGCTTGGCGGTAGTCTTTGAGCGAAGACCCTCCGGCCCTGATCGCCTCTGACAGGACATTTCGGATATGACCGGTCAGGCTCGACAATTGCGCCGGGTTGAGGGAACCGCTGCTGGAGAGCGGGTTGATCCCGGCGCGCCAGAGCGCCTCGCAGACATAAATGTTGCCAAGGCCGGCAATGATTCGCTGGTCCAGCAGGCTGGATTTAATCGGAGATTTCCGGCCTTTCAACTTCTGTTCAAGATAGGATGCGTCAAAGCGGTTGCCCAAGGGCTCCGGCCCCAGAGTGGCCAGCATTTTGTGGGCTTCAGGGTTTTGGCTATCCAGCAGGTCCAGCATTCCAAAGCGGCGCGGGTCATTGAACAGGATGCGGATGCCGTTTTCCATATCCAGCACAACATGGTCGTGCTTGCCGGGGGCCAGCACACCGCTATCGTCGATTGTGACCTTGCCCGACATGCCAAGGTGCACAAGCAGGCTCTCGCCGCTATCCAGCGCCATTAAAATAAACTTGGCCCTCCGGTGCATGCCCTCCACCCGCGCACCGCTTAACCGGTTGGCGAAGAGCGGCGGAAACGGCCAGCGTAGCCCCTCGCGACGCACATCGGCTCTCATAATTTTGCGGTTTTCCATTGCGGGCATCAAGCCGCGCATAACGGTTTCGACTTCTGGCAACTCCGGCATGTTAGCCCCCCTGCTTTACTCTTTTCAGATACGCATATTTGGCCCGATAATCCAGCCTTGCCGGAAAGAAGCCAGCGCGGTATCAAACCTTATGACCACAGCTTTTCTGACCCATCCAGACGCACTTGACCACAAAAACCCAGCCGGCCATGCCGAGCAGGTGGCGCGGATGGAGGTGATTCTGGATGCGGTTGCAAAGCTGGACCTCTTAAGGGTTGAAGCCCCGATTTCGGGGGATGAACCTATTCTGCGCGCCCATCCTCAAAGCTATATCGATGGGCTAACCCAACAACTGCCCAGCAAAGGCATTGTAGCGCTTGACCCTGATACATATATGGCTGCTGGCAGCTTGAACGCCGCGCGCCGTGCCGTTGGCGGTATTATAAGAGCAGTGGATATGGTTTTGGACGGAGAAGCCGGGAACGCCTTTCTTGCGATGCGCCCGCCCGGCCATCATGCCGAGAGGGAAAGGTCCATGGGGTTTTGCCTGTTTGGTACGGTGGCAATTGCCGCGCTCCATGCGCTGGAGGCGCGGGGGCTAAGCCGTGTGGCGATCGTGGACTTTGATGTGCACCACGGAAACGGCACGCAAGACATATTGTGGGATGAGCCGCGAATCCGGTTCTTCTCAAGCCATGAAATGCCGCTTTTCCCCGGGTCCGGCGCGGAAAACGAGCGGGGGGCTCATGGTCAGATCACCAATATCCCGCTTCCCGCCCAGTCAACAGGCGCACTCTACCGCCAAAAACTGGACCAGATAATCCTGCCCGCGCTCGATGAATTCGAGCCCGAACTGATTCTGCTCTCCGCCGGATTTGATGCGCATAAAGGTGACCCGTTGGCCAACCTCAACTGGGAAGAGGGTGATTTTATCTATGCAACGGCAAAACTTTGCGAAGCGGCGCAAAAACATTGCCAAGGGCGGCTGGTTTCTGCGCTTGAGGGGGGGTATAATCTTTCCACATTGGGCGGGCTGGTTTGCAGCCATGTCGGGACCTTGCAGGAGCACAGCGTATGAATAAAGTTGAGGAAATGAGCTTCGAGCAGGCAATGGCAGAGCTGGAGCAACTGGTCGGGCAACTCGAATCGGGCAATGTACCGCTAGAGGAATCGATCAAGCTTTACGAGCGTGGCGATGCCCTGAAAAAGCACTGCGAGACAAAACTGGCCGAGGCCGAAGAGAAGGTCGCCCAGATTACAAAAACCGCGGATGGTGAAGCCACCGGTGCGGTGCCGGCAAGCTATGACTAGCTTTGAAAAAGCGCTGAAGTCTACCGCACTGGCTGTCGAGCAGCGGCTGGATGATCTGCTGCCGCGAAACGGCCGGATCGCGGAGGCGATGCGCTATGCCGCGCTGTCGGGCGGGAAGCGTTTGCGGGCCTTTCTGGTTTTTGAAAGCGCCGGGCTTTTTGGTGCCGCAGGCGCGGCGGATGCCGCCGCCGCTGTTGAGTGCATTCACGCCTACTCCTTGGTCCATGATGACCTGCCCGCGATGGATGATGATGACCTGCGCCATGGCTTGCCAACGGTGCATATCAAATGGGATGAGGCTACGGCAGTGCTGGCCGGAGACGCACTGCAAGCGCAGGCGTTCGAAATTCTGGCGAATATGGAGGCAAACGCCGAAGCCCGGCTGGCGCTTGTTTCCAGCCTGGCGCGGGCATCCGGCGCTCAGGGCATGGTGCTGGGGCAAGATTATGATATTGCCGCCGAAAGCGCCGCCCACCCTTTGAACCTTGAAGAAATTACACTTTTGCAATCGTTGAAAACGGGCGCGCTCATTCATTGGTCTGCCGGTGCCGGGGCATATCTGGCCGGAGAAGATCCGGCACCACTGCATCACTATGCGCAGGCTTTGGGAAATGCGTTCCAGATACGGGATGATATGCTCGACATTATCGGTGACGAATCCGCCACCGGAAAACGGGTTCAAAAAGATGAAGCCGCGGGTAAGGCCACTTTCGTAACCCTTTTGGGGTTAGATGGAGCAACAGCGCGCGCCGAATCACTGGTTGAGCAAGCAATTGCAGCGCTTGAGTGTTATGGCCCCCGCGCAGATAACTTGCGGTTGGCCGCCCAATTTGCGATAACCCGCACGGTGTAAGGAAACCTTATGAATACCCCGTTGCTTGACCTCGTAAAAAGCCCGGCTGACCTGAAAAAGCTCAGCGACCAGGAGCTGCGCCAGCTCGCTGACGAGCTGCGCTTTGAAACCATTGCAGCCGTTTCTAAAACCGGCGGCCATCTGGGTGCAGGGCTGGGCGTGGTGGAGCTGACCGTGGCGCTACACGCGGTGTTTGATACTCCACGCGACCGGTTGATCTGGGATGTGAGCCACCAGTGCTATCCGCATAAAATTCTAACAGGGCGGCGCGATCGTATGGAATCACTGCGCTCGGGCGGCGGGATTTCGGGGTTCACCAAGCGAAGCGAAAGCGAATATGATCCGTTTGGTGCAGGCCATTCGGCTACATCCATTTCGGCAGCCACCGGATTTGTGGCCGCGCGGGATTTGGGCGGAACGCCAGAGCATGGCATTGGCGACGCCATTGCTGTGATCGGTGATGGGTCCATTCCGGCAGGCATGGCTTTTGAGGGGCTTAATCATGCTGGCCACATGAACAAGCGCATGTTTGTGGTGCTGAATGACAATGATATGTCGATCGCCCCGCCAGTGGGCGCACTTTCCGGCTATCTCTCACGGCTGTATGCCGAAGCGCCGTTTCAGGAGTTGAAATCCGCCGCCAAGGGCTTTGCCTCTCTCTTGCCGCCGCCACTGCAAGATGGGGCGCGCCGTGCCAAGGAAATGGTTAAATCCATGACCGTAGGCGGTACCCTGTTTGAGGAGCTTGGTTTCTCATATGTCGGGCCGATTGATGGCCATGATATGGAGCAGTTGCTGAGTGTTTTACGCACCGTGCACGAGCGGGCTGACGGGCCGGTACTCATCCATGTAATTACCAAAAAGGGCAAGGGTTTTGCCTCGGCTGAGGGCGCCGCAGACCGTGGTCATGCGCGCGGCAAGTTTGACCCGCAAACCGGTGTTGTGCACAAATCTCCGCCCGCCAACGCACCGAGCTACACTTCGGTTTTTGCCAAGGCGCTGGTGGCTGAGGCGGAAGCAGACAGCCGCGTGGTCGGCATTACGGCCGCTATGCCCGATGGCACTGGAATGGATGTTTTTGCCAAGCACTTCCCCAACCGGATGTTTGATGTCGGCATGGCAGAGCAGCACGGAGTGACCTTTTCAGCCGGTCTCGCGGCTGGTGGTATGAAGCCGTTTTGCGCGATTTATTCCACCTTTTTGCAGCGCGGTTATGATCAGGTCGCGCATGACGTTTCCATCCAGTCCCTGCCGGTGCGCTTTGCGATTGACCGTGCTGGCTTGGTGGGGGCTGACGGGCCAACCCATGCGGGATCTTTTGATATTGCCTTTTTGAGCAACCTCCCCAATTTTGTGGTTATGGCGGCGGCAGATGAAGCTGAGCTGATGCACATGGTTGCCACTGCCGCCAGCATTAACGACCGGCCTTCGGCGTTTCGCTTTCCACGCGGTGAAGGCGTGGGTGTAGAGCTGCCCGAGCGCGGTGTAGTGCTCGAGATCGGCAAGGGTCGGATCGTGCAACAGGGGGCACGGGTAGCGATACTTTCGCTGGGCACGCGGCTTTCGGAATGCCTGAAGGCGGCGGAAAACCTGAGTGCGCGGGGGATAACCCCGACCATTGCCGATGCCCGATTTGCCAAACCGCTGGATCGGGACCTTGTGCTTAGCCTCGCGGCGGGGCACGAGGCGCTGATCACGATTGAAGAGGGCGCGGTGGGTGGCTTTGGCTCCCATGTGGCACAGCTTTTGAGCGATGAAGGCGTGTTTGACAGCGGGCTAAAGTTCCGCTCGATGACCTTGCCCGATAGCTATATTGCGCAGGATACACCGGCCAATATGTATAAAGCGGCGGGGCTGGATGCGGAATCGATTGAGGATAAGGTTCTGGAAACGCTCGGCATTGCCAACCTCAAACGCGCCGTATCGAAGTGATGCCGCCATAGCCCTGCGCTTTTACGCGGGCCACTGTAGTGGCGAGCGGCTCGCTCATCACCGACATGGAATAGGCTGTAGCGTGCAGGAGGGTATCACTATCCTGCATTATCCCGACATGGCCTTTCCAAAACACCAGATCACCACGTTTTAGCGGGGCATCAAGCGGCAGGGCGTTGCCAATACTCCTAGACTGCGGGCCAGAATCCCGAGGAGATAGAATGCCTGCCGAAAGCAGGGTAAGCTGCGCAAGCCCCGAGCAATCAATGCCAAGGGTTGAGCGCCCGCCCCACAGGTAGGGCGTGCCGATAAACCGCTCGGCCTCGGAAACATAATCCGAGGCGATATCTGTGGAAAGATGCTGGCTAAAAATGTACCCCTCGGGAGTTTTGGTGAACTCACCCTCACTTTTTTGAACTACAATCTGTGCCATAAAGGGCAGGCGGAGCCGGACCTCTGACTTCATGCTGGGCGTGGCGTAAACATAGGTGGCGAGGGAAGAGACCTTGTGGCTGACCTCACGGCTTCGCGCGAGTGCCGCGCTGGGCAGCCAGCCCTCATAGCCGCAATAGGTCTGGCCAAAGCTATGTCCGCCATCAGTTTTTTCCACGATAAAGCTTTCACCAAACAGCAGTTGTGAGATGCGCGCGCCAGTTGGCGCATTGAGCAGGTCAACCAGTGGCAGATTAACCCTCACCGAACTGTTCCTCAATCACGGAAAGAATCGCCCGCCCCCCTTGGGCTTCGCCCCCTTTGGGCCGCGCGGGTCGGGCCTCAGGTGTCCAGCCGAACACATCGAAATGGGCGAACTGGGCCGCGTTTTCAACAAACCGTCGCAAAAAGAGGGCAGCGGTGATCGAGCCGGCCATCCCGCCTTTGGGGGCATTGTCAAGATCGGCAATGCCGGGTTCGATTTTGGTTTCATATCCTTCCCAAAAAGGCATTCGCCAGAGCGGGTCGGCCTCGGCGCGGGCCGCGCGGGTGATCTGGTGGGCGAGCGCACCGTCATCGGTATAAAACGGAGGTAGGTCCGGCCCGAGCGCCACGCGCGCCGCGCCGGTGAGGGTGGCCATGCAGATCAGCAGGTCGGGGGTTTCCTCATCGGCCATCGCCAACGCGTCTGCCAATACTAGCCGCCCTTCGGCGTCGGTATTATTGTTTTCGACCGTCAGCCCCTTGCGCGAACGCAAGATATCCTGCGGGCGGAACGAACTGGCGGAAATAGCATTTTCAACGGCAGGAACTAGCACCCGCAGGCGCACATTGAGCCCGAGCGACATGATCATATGGGCCAACCCAAGCACATTGGCGGCACCTCCCATGTCCTTTTTCATCAGCCCCATCGAGGCCCCGGGTTTGATGTTCAGCCCGCCGGTATCAAAGCACACACCTTTGCCAACAAGGGTGAGTTTAGGTGCGTCCGGCTCGCCCCAGATCATATCAAGCAGGCGCGGGGCTTGGGCGGCAGCACGGCCCACGGCGTGGATCAACCCAAAGTTTTCCTTTAGAAGATCGTCCCCGATTATCGCGCTGGCCTTGGCTTTGTGCCGTTCGGCCAGCTCGAAAAATGCGGCTTCCAATAGTTCGGGCCCCATATCGTTGGCGGGCGTGTTGATGAGATCACGGGTTAAAAAAGCGGCTTCGGCTTCAAGTTCAACCCGCGCGGCATCCACACCAGCCGGGCAGGCGAGCCGCGCTTTTTGCGCTGGTTTTTCCTTATAGCGGTCGAAGCGATAGCTGCCCAGCAGCCACGCCAGCGCCGCCTCCTTTAGCTCTGGCCTTTTGAGGCCTGACTCAATCCGGTAATCGCCTTCGGGTAGCTTGGCGGCAATGCTCGAAAAGTGGAACCAGTCACGGCGGCGGGCGGTGACATTCCCCCACCCGGCCAGCACGGCGCGCACATTACCGGATTCGCCGGGGATGAGCGCCACCTGCCCGAGCTTGGCGGTGAATCCGTTTCCTTCAACCCAGGCGCGGGCAGCATCGTCTAGCTGGCTTAACGTTTGCGCAAGATCTTTGGATTCGACCACATAGATCGGCACGGTTTTTTCGGATGTTGAGAAGCACGGTTTCATTTTGGTTCCTTTTTGGGTTAAGGAAATGTTGCGCCAACTCTGCCGGATTGCAACCCCTACGGGGCCTGCGCATCAAATTCTATTACCAAAAACAGCGAACGCTCGGCCACCCGTGCCAAGCGGACAGAAACCGCAGACAGCGCGGTATATTCCGAGCGGCTTGCGCAATCTTGCGCTGCTGCGGCGATACTCGCGACATCTTTTAGCCCAATCTGCCGCGCGATCACACCGATCTTGGCGGCTTGCCGCTCGGCCGTACCGAACTCCCGCTCGCGCGCATTATTCATCATAGATGTAATCTTTTCCGTGAGGGAAAAAACCACATCTTCAACGATTTCCTGATAACGCGCATGCCCGACCGAGGCTTTTAAGGCCCCAACGATTTCAAAATCCACAAAGCCGCTTTCGGCCACTCTCAGGTGAAACACCTGTTCCATCTTTATACTCCCGTCCACTCCAAGGCGGAAGCTATGCCGGAGTCTTGAACAAACCTTTAGCACGGGGGCTGTTTGGCATGGTTTTTGGGGGTAGGCTTAATGTGTAGTTAAAATAGCCCAAGGTGGCTGAATGCATAGCGGGTTTCCTCTAGCCGCGCGGCTGAGGGGAAATCAGATGTTTTACTTTTTTCGATCGAAGGTAAACTAAGGCCAGTTTCTCACAATACGAAGGCTCCGACATGTTACAAACCCTGACTCAAGCAATTGGCCCTTTTGGCCTGTTCGATGGCATTGCCTTGGCGCTTTTACTGACCGGCTGGCCGTTGATCGGATATCTGGTGGAACATGAGGGCAAGCAACGCTCGACCCACTCTTTGGTCAGCGACTATCGTTCGCGCTGGATGAGTGAGATGGTAACGCGCGACAACCGGATGCTGGACGCCCATATTCTGGCGACCCTGCGGCAGGGCGCGGCGTTTTTTACCTCGGCCTCGATGATCGGAATCGGGGGGTCTGTGGCGCTGCTTGGTCAGGCTGATACTTTGCAGAATCTTGCGGTAGATATTAACACGGAACTGGGCGCGCCACGGGTGGTTTGGGAGGTCAAACTGATGTTGGTGGTTCTGATTCTGGCCAGTGCGTTTTTAAAATTTGTCTGGTCCCACCGGCTGTTTGGCTATTGCGCCGTGGTGCTGGCGTCTGTGCCGAATGACCCAACCCATAAGGACGCCACGCGCTATGCCGAGAAATCGGCCAAGCTCAACAGCTATGCGGCACGCAGTTTTAACCGCGGCCTGCGGGCGGTGTATTTCGCACTGGCGGCCCTGACTTGGCTGCTCGGCGCGTGGGCCATGATTGCGGCAACACTGGTGACACTGGCGGTGCTATATCGGCGTGAATTTAATTCGCAATCGCGCGCCGCACTGATAGATTTGTAGGGTGCTCATTGCCTGACGAAATGCAGCGTGTCGAACTTCTTGCGTAGCGTGGCCACCTGATCGGCCATCGCTTCAGGGTCTGGCCGTTTCAATGCCTCTGCAACAAGGGCCGCGAGCGTGGCGGCATCTTCCACGGTGACTCCCCAGCGCACAAGCTCGGGTGTGCCAATGCGCAATCCGTTCATGTCGCCCTCAACCCCAGCCATTGGTAGACCGATACCACAGGCCAGAAATCCCGCTTTGCGCAGCGCTTTGGCGGCGGTTTGCCCGCCACCAAACGGCGCGGCCTCTACCGCAAACTGGTGGGAGTTGGTAAACCCGTGTGCCTTGGCAAAAACCGGAATTCCAGCGGCATCCAACCCTTCGGCAAAAGCCTTGGCCACGTTGATCATCTCTTGCGCATAGGCTTCCCCGAATTCGCGCCAGTCCAGCATGGTCATCGCCAGCGCGGCTGATTTTCCGGCATCAAAATTGGCGGTCAGGCCCGGGAAGGCGATGGCATCGAGCTGCTCGGCGATTTCAGCATCGTTGGAAACAATCAGCCCGCCTGCCGGTCCGCCCAGCGATTTATAGGTGCTCATTGTCATCAGGTGCGCACCCTCGGCCAGCGGGTTGGCCCAGGCTTTACCCGCAATAATCCCGCATTGGTGGGCGGCATCAAACAGCAGTTTTGCACCAATTTCGTCAGCGATTTCCCGCACCGCAGCCACATTGTGCTCAAACAGGTTGAGGCTACCGCCGACCGTGATCAACTTGGGCTGCACCTCCTGTGCCAAGCTGCGCAGAGCGTCAATGTCGAGGGTATATCCGTCAGCATCCACCGGCGCCTCGACGGTTTGCAGGCCGTAAAGTCCGGCACACCCGTCCGCGTGGTGGGTCACGTGGCCACCAATGCTGGCGGGTGGGGCAATGAGGGTATCCCCCGGCTTGCAGGTCGCCATAAACCCGTAAAGGTTGGCAATCGCCCCCGATGGTACGCGAATCTCCGCATATTTGGCGTCAAAGATCTCGGCGCAAAGCTCGGCAGCAATCACCTCGATCTCCTCAATCGCCTCCAGCCCGGTTTCGTATTTATCGGCAGGGTAGCCAAGTGAGGGCCGTTCGCTCAGCCCGCTGGCCAGCAGCTCTGCCGTGCGCGGGTTTATTACGTTGGTCGCCGGATTAAGGTTAAAGCAATCCCGCTCATGGATGACACGGTTCCGCATCGCCAGAGATTCGAGGCGGGTTGACAGCTGTGAGGTGTCAGATGCTGCGGTCTCACCGGCTATGCGTTGCACGAAGCGCTCACTGATTTCAGGCACCCAGCCACGATTTTGTAAGGATGTCATGCTGCTCTCCCTATAGCCCGCCACCAACCCGCAGGATGGTGCCGGTTGCGTAACTCGCTTTGTCCGAACCAAGCCACATAATGGCTTCGGCAATTTCATGCGCTGTGGCCACGCGGCCCAAAGCCGAAGTTGCCGCCACCATGGCCGGGCGGTCCGGGTTGCCTCCACCGATGGTATGGACTTCGGTATCTGCCGTGCCGGCCTGCACCGAGTTCACGCGAATGCCCTCGCGCCCGACTTCGCGCGCCATGCCGATGGTGAAGCTGTCAACCGCGCCTTTCGAGGCGGCATAATGCACATATTCACCGGCGCTGCCGATGGTGGCGGCAATGGAGGAAAGGTTCACAATCGCCCCACCTTCGCCGCCATATTTGGAGGACATTCGCAGAGCAGCCTGACGGGCGCAATAAATGGTGCCAAAAACGTTAACCGCAAAGGTTTGCTGCAAAACCTCGGCGGGCAAGCCGTCAACTCTTGAGGCTTGGCCGATAATGCCAGCGTTATTGACCAGTAAATCCACGGCTCCAAGCTCGGCGTCGCAGGCCTCAAACAGAGCCTCGACATCAGCTTCAACCGCCACATCTCCGCGAACCGCTATTGCCCGCGCGCCGTGCCCTTCGCAAGTGGCGACCACCTCGGCGGCGCGGGCATCATTGCTCAGGTAATTCAGGCAGATATCATAGCCCGATTTGGCGGCCAGCTCTGCCGTAGCTGCGCCAATACCACGGCTTGCACCGGTTATGATTGCTATTTTACGCATTACCACCATGCCTCCGGCTGCACTTTGTATCCGATATAGAGCGGATGGGTCGGGTGCCCAACTTTGGTCAGGCCGAGATGCTTGGGCGCTTTTGGTTGGCCGCGTAGCAAGGTCTCAACCGCTTTACCGCGAGTCAGGTGTTCACCGTGGTTGCCCCAGCCCGCCACAACTTCATCAGCCCACTCGATTGCATCTAATATGGCAATATCATTCCCGGGGCCAACCGGATCATCGGCCGCCCGCATGTCGCGCGGGTCGGTCGCGCGATAGGCAAAAATATTGCACACGCGAAAGGCGCCAAACCCGAGCGTGCGGGCGCGGCGCTCGCAGCGTTCGACAGTCGGGTCATTTTGCACCTCGGTGGCGGTGCTCGGGTTCAGCATTAAAAACAGCACTTTGCGGCCCGCCGTATCCCAGACACGGGTGAGCGCGTAGCGATAGGTTTCGCAGTCGGAATAGGTGGCCTCGGAAACGGCATCACCCTTGGTGAAATGGCGTGTTATCATAAGATTCACCTGCCAGATATTTTCAAGTAAATCAAGCTGCGGGCTGCAGGAATGCGCAAGCGCCGAGCGAAGCGAGGCCACAGCGCCGCAGCTCCATTCTTGAAGTTACTTCAAAAATGCGCCCGCACTGGCGGCGATCCATGCGCCCCAAATTAAAAGCACCATGCCAGAGATGAAATCCAGCCACCGCAAGGCATCCATCGGAAGCCGCGATTTCAGTAGCAAAACCCCCTGCACCAAAATTAGCCACCACAGCAGCGAGCCGATAAATACGCCAAGCACCAACCAATATGGACCCGAGGCGCTTGCCGTGCCGAGTCCGGCGATCAGGCCAACAAAGGCAAGGATGGTCATGGGGTTGGTCAGGGTGAGCAGATAGGTGCTGAACCATGCCGACAACAAATTTCGAGTCGCGGTTCCGATTTCAGCTTTCGGCTTCGGAAAGAAAAAACCGCGCAGGCTGAATAATCCAAGGATTATAATCAAAATGCCCCCGCCGAACTGGAGCGCTTGTGCTTGCGCCATCAGCCCCGAAAAGCTGAGCCCGAGGGCGACCAGCAGGCCATAGGACGCATCAGCCGTGGCAGCTCCCAGTCCGGTGGCCAGACCCGCTGCGTAGCCGTCTTTCAGGCTGCGCTTGATGCACAAAATACCGATCGGCCCAACGGGCATAGCCACGGCAAAACCGACTCCGATTCCGCTCAAAAGGGCGCTCATGTAGTGATCAATACTTCGGTGGTTTCCTTGGCGCTATCGAGTACGATCATACTTTCCGTTCGGGTGACCGCTTTGAGTGGCTTTACCACATCTTGCAAAAACCGCTGCATGGCGGCAGTGTCCGCCACCCGGATTTTGGCAAGGTAGGAATGGCTGCCGCTAATATGGTGTAATTCCTGCACCTCGGGCCGCGCTTGCAGCGCGTATTTGGCGAGGTCTTCGCCCTCATAGGCCATGTCGATCAGCACGAAGCAGCACAGCCCCGCACCCACGGTTTGCGGGTCGAGCACCGCCCGCCACGCGGTAACAGTGCCGTTTGCCGCCAAGCGCCGAACACGCTCGCTGGCCGTTGAAACCGAGACACCAACAGCCTCTGCAATGCTGGCGGACGAAGTGCGGCAGTCTTCCTGAAGAATACTGGCGATTTTGCGGTCTATGTCATCCATATTCGGCAGAATGCTGGACAAGAGAAGTCAAGTCAAGAATATTACCGAAAATCTTGCAATTTAGCCAGCTGTTCGCCGGAAGCCCCAAAATTGCGTGGCGCCAGCCAGGCTTCAAAAGCTTTTTGCAAAGCAGGCCATTCGCTGCCGATCACCGAAAACCATGCGGTATCACGATTGCGGCCTTTGTAAACGAGCGCTTGCCGGAAGATTCCCTCAAAGGAAAACCCGAGCCGCTCGGCGGCGCGGCGGGAAGGTGCGTTTAGGCTGTCGCACTTCCATTCATAGCGGCGGTAGCCAAGGGCAAAGGCTTGCTTCATCATCAGATACATCGCTTCGGTTGAGGCACGGGTGCCTTGCAGCGCCGGAGACATATGAATATTGCCAATCTCGATCACACCCATGACTGGATCAATGCGCATATAGGTAGCATAGCCAACGGCCTTGCCGGTCTCGGCACTTATGATCGCATGAAAAAGCGGGTCTTTGCTTTGGCTGGCCTTAATGGCCCAAGATTCAAATTCAGAGGCGCTTTGGATCGGGTCTTCAAATAGATAAGTCCAGTTGCCGCCATCGGGGTCTGCCTGTGTGGCATCAAAAAGATCTTCAGCATGGGCCGGAGTCAACGGTTCGATCCGGCAATATTGGCCTTTCAACACCACGCTTGGTGGCGGTTTAGCTCCCTCCCATTCGAGCGATTCCCCTATCGGTTGGCCCAGCTCGTTTTGCATTTTAAGCCTCCAAAACAAAAACCCGCGAAGGGTGAAGCTCTCCTGCCTTATAGATGCCGATGGCGACCGGTACACCGTCGAGCGAGGCCCAGCATTCCTCGCCGTATTCAACATCGGAAGCCAGTACCATACCGGCGTTGCCATTGCGGAGCTTGGCTGCGCCCTCAGCCGTGCAAGGCAGCTCATCCAGATCGTTTAATCCCGCTTCCAGTGGCAGCAGGAATTCATCGAGCGCAGGGTCCTTGGCCATCTCGTCCAACTTTTCGAAGGGTATCGAGTCCTCGATCTCGAATGGGCCCGCCCAGAGGCGACGCAAAGCGATAACATGGCCATAGCAGCCAAGGGCGTGGCCAAGGTCACGGGCTACCGAGCGCACATAACCGCCTTTGCCGCAGGTCATCTCCATCACGGCGTGGTCGGCATCCGGCATTTCGATCAATTCCAGGCTTTCGACAAACAGCGGACGCGCCTTCAGGTTCATTTCCTCCCCGTCACGGGCGCGTTTGTAAGCACGCTCGCCGTCGACCTTCACCGCTGAAAATTGCGGTGGGACCTGCATGATGTCACCAGTGAAGGCGGGCAACGCGGCGCGAATATCGGCTTCGGTCGGGCGGTTTTCACTTGTTGCGATGATCTCGCCTTCGGCATCATCGGTGTTGGTGGCTTCCCCAAGCCGCACCGTAAAGCGGTAGGCTTTTAAGGAATCGGTGACATAAGGAACGGTTTTTGTAGCCTCGCCAAAAGCGATGGCGAGCACGCCGGAGGCGTCCGGGTCCAGCGTACCGGCATGGCCGGCTTTTTGCGCATCAAACGCCCATTTGGCTTTGTTGACCACAGCGCTAGATGTCATGCCCAAAGGTTTATCAATCACCAGCCAGCCATGAACGGGCCGGCCCTTTTTACGTCTTGCCATCAGTGGCTCCTAAAGTTTGATCTCGGGCGGGCGGCCAAGGACTTCCCATCCGGTTTTGACAAAGTCATAAAGCTGGATATCTTCGGGGTAAAGCGATGCGATTTTTTGATGCATTTCTGTAGTCAAAATATCTACTACCGATGCTATTTGCGGGGAACGGTTACGGCTTTGCACACGAGAGATTGCCTGCTCAAGCCCGTCAATCCGGTTTTCTGCAATTTGAACAAGTTGGGCTTCCAGATTTTCGAGCATCAAGGGGTGCAGGCCGAACGGGATGGCTTTTTCTGCCCGGGTGATTTGCTTGACCCAATGGGCATTGATCGAACCTTTGGTTTTGCCGCGCAACCGCACCCCTAAGAAGCCGAGCAAAGACATACAGTTTTCACGATGCTGCTCAAGGCTCAGTTCGGGCCCTTCATGAAAGATTCGGTGCTCTTTAAGCTTCGCCACAATCCACGGAAACCGGTTATCCTCTTTGCCGACGACCTTATCGAAATAAAGAGAGAAAAACCGCGCCACCGGGTCACGCACCACAAAAAAAGAAACCTCGTTTGCGAGCTCTACCGCCGTTAGTTCACGGTTGAGCAGGCCGGTAGGGAACTCTTTTTCATTGGTGCTAAAGGCTTCACCATGGTCGAGCATATAGATCAGGTTTCGCAGAAAAGTGCTGCCGACCTTTAGGGATATCAGGCAGTTGAACGGCTGGTTCCGGGCCGAAATCACGCTGAGGCGCGGTTCTGTCATTCGGGCTCGTCTGGTTTGGCAAGGTCACGCTTGACCGCGTCAAGGCTGAGCAACCGGTTGGTTTCTTCCATTTGGTCAAATGTGAGGTCTGGCAGGAAGCGCAGGTCGGGTGAAAACCGGATGTTCAGCTCTTTGGTTACAATATGGCGCAGTTCGCCTTTGTTGCGGGCCAGTGCCTTGGCGACCTCGGCCGCATTTTGCCCGCCCAGCGGCAGCACATAAACCGTGGCCACGCTCAGGTCGGACGACATGCGCACCTCGCCCACCGTGATCGACACATGCGCAAGCTCCGGGTCGTGGATTTCGCCACGGGCGAAAACCTCGGAAAGAATACGCCGGATACTCTCTCCGACGCGCAATTGCCGCTGGCCCGGGCCGCGACTCGAATTTTTGTTTTTAGCCATAGGGCGGATATGGCGGGCAAGCGTGTTGAAGTCAAGGATATGGCGGGGTAAAGCTGGAGAAACGGGCTTGGGAGCAAAGTTATGGGCGAGCAGACAAAAATTGCGGTGATGGGCGTTTCGGGGCGCATGGGGCAGATGCTGCTGCGCGCGGTAGACGAAAGCAATGCCGCCACGCTGATCGGTGCCTCCGAGCGGCCCGGGCATGACTGGATCGGCCAGGATCTTGGCGTTGCGATGGGCGGAGCGCCGCGGGGCGTGGTGGTCATGGACCAACCGCTCGATGTTTTGCAAAATGCGCACGCCTTGCTGGATTTCACCACGCCTGAAGCGACCATGGCCAATGCCGAGATTGCCGCGATGGTGCGCGCGGCCCATGTGATAGGCACCACGGGATTGAGCGAGGCCAATCTAAAGGCACTGGAAGCGGTTGGCCGGCACGCACCGGTGATTCGCTCGGGAAACTTTAGCCTCGGGGTTAACCTGCTGACGATTCTCACCCGCAAGGTAGCGGAAGCGCTGGACGAGGATTTTGATATCGAAGTGGTGGAAATGCACCACCGGCACAAAGTGGATGCCCCCTCGGGCACGGCCCTGATGCTGGGAGAGGCCGCCGCAGAAGGCCGCGGGCAATGCTTGAAAGATATCCGTGACGCTGCCCGCGAGGGCATAACCGGCGAACGTGAGCGGGGCCATATCGGATTTTCAGCGCTGCGTGGCGGTGACGTGATCGGTGAGCATGAGGTTGTTTTTGCCGGCGCGGGCGAGCGGCTTTCCCTCAAACATATATCCAATGACAGGATGCTTTATGCCCGCGGGGCCGTTAAAGCCGCAATTTGGGGGCACCACCAGAAGCCGGGGCAATATTCGATGATGGATGTACTGGGGATGGGCTGAAGCCGGACCCGGTCGCTGCGGCTATTTCTGGAAGACCTGTCGGGCAAAAACAAAAACCAATATGCTTAAACCACCGGCAAAGCCGCCAGCCACAAACAGGATCATGAGTAAACTGATACTGGGATCATCGGGAAGGAACCCGATATATCGGAGGCAAAAATAGGCAGCCGCGCCGCCAGCAACTCCAAATACTGCCTTCCAAAAACTGGACACAGCTTGACCGCCGATTCCGCTCATCACGAAAACCGACCCTAAAAGGCCTGCGACCAGAAGAATGAACAGATCCATTCGGAAATTACCTCGTTACACGTATACAACTCACTCCGGAGATTTTAACATATACTAGGATTATGGCGAAATTTTGCAGCGCTGATAAAAAGGAGAAATGCATGTCTTATCTGGACGATATATATGGCCTGGAAGGCAAAACAGCTCTGGTAACCGGTGGCGGAAGCGGTATTGGCACGATGATCGCGACTGCTTTGGTGCAAGCCGGGGCGCATGTCATGCTGGCCAGTCGCAAAGGCGAACGCTGCGAGGCTGTGGCGGAAGCCTTAAATGCACTGGAAGCGCCGGGCAGCGCTGAAGGTTTTGCCGGTGATGTCGGGTCAGAGGATTCTATATTGACGTTGGTTGATGCGGTTGGATCCCGCACAGAAAAGCTTGATATTCTGTTCAATAATGCCGGAGTGAGCTGGGGCGCACCTATGGCCGATTTTCCGCATGCGCAATGGGAGCGTGTGATGGGCATCAATGTGGCCGGAATGTTTACGCTGACGCGTGAGCTGTTGCCTCTGCTTGGAGCCTCGGCTTGCGATGCAGATCCGGCGCGGGTTGTTAATATTGGTTCGGTTATGGGTACGGTACCGGTGGCCGAAGGGGCTTACGCTTACACGGCCTCAAAAGCGGCAGTGCATCACTTGACCAAAACGCTGGCCAACGAGTTTGCGGCGCGGCGCATTACGGTAAATGCCTTTGCGCCCGGCCCCTTCCCCTCGAAAATGACCGCCTTTGCCACCGGTTCGGATGAAGGTGCCGCCAAAGTAGGCGCCAACGTGCCCTTGGGGCGGATCGGCAACGAGGCCGATATTGCAGCGGCCACCCTTTATCTGTGTGGCAAGGGCGGCAGCTATATGACCGGTGCGATTCTGCCGATTGACGGTGGAATGAGCGCTGAAAACCACATTCATTTGTTTTCTAATCTGGATTAGCCTGACCTTTTCCTCCCCACGCACGCTTAGATCGCTGCGGTGGCCAGAAAGTGCCTCGCCTTAAGTTCGATAACATACCGCTGGAAATTACCGAGCGGCTCGCGGCGCGTGGGTTTCGCTATTGGTTGACGATTCTGACTGGCCGGTGGTTTGCTCCCCGCGAAAATGAGGTTTTCCAAGTGGACCCTGTTCCGCCATTTGTCTATACGGGAGGTCAGTTCGCTATTCAGAAAGCCCCGATATGTCCAGCCACGGCCCTGCCCGCCCGATGTCATCCCGAAAATCCGCACCGCTCCGTGGTGAGGCGCGGGTGCCGGGGGATAAGTCTATCTCTCACCGTTCCCTGATTTTGGGGGCGTTGAGCGTGGGAGAAACCCGGATTACCGGGTTGCTGGAGGGGCAGGATGTGCTCGACACAGGCAAAGCCATGCAAGCCTTTGGGGCGCAGGTCGAACGACTTGCTGAGGGTGAGTGGGTTGTGAATGGCGTGGGTGTTGGCGGTTTTGCCGAACCCGAAGATGTGATTGACTGCGGCAATGCCGGTACCGGTGTGCGGCTGATAATGGGTGCGATGGCGACCTCGCCGATTGCGGCCACTTTCACGGGTGATGCCTCTTTGCGTTCCCGCCCGATGGGGCGGATCACCGACCCGCTGGCGCTGTTTGGCGCGGATGCGGTTGGCCGGGAAGGCGGGCGCTTGCCGCTAACGCTGGTGGGGGCCAAGAACCCGCTACCGGTGCGCTATGCCACGCCGATGCCTTCGGCACAGGTGAAATCAGCGGTGCTATTGGCAGGGCTAAATGCGCCGGGTGAAACGGTTGTGGTCGAGCAGGAGGCTACCCGCGACCATACCGAGCGGATGTTGGCTGGATTTGGGGCGGAGATTTCAACCGAAATTACCGATGAGGGCCGCGTGATTACACTGAAGGGGCAACCGGAATTGACGGGGCAAAGCATAGCGGTGCCGCGGGATCCGTCTTCGGCGGCATTTCCGGTGGCTGCGGCTCTGCTGGTTGAGGGCTCGGATGTGCTGGTGCCGGGCATCGGCCAAAACCCGACCCGAAACGGAATTTTTACCACCTTGGTGGAGATGGGTGCCGATATCCGCTTTGAAAACGAGCGCCTAGAGGGCGGGGAGCCTGTGGCCGATTTGCGCGTGCGCTTTGGTCCGCTTCACGGCGTCGAAGTGCCACCTGAACGAGCGCCGAGCATGATCGACGAATACCCGATTCTGGCGGTTGTTGCCGCGGCTGCCAGCGGCCCAACCGTGATGCAGGGCATTAAGGAATTGCGGGTCAAGGAAAGTGACCGGATCGATGCGATGGCGCGCGGGCTGGAGGCCTGCGGTGTGAAAATCGAAGAGGGAGAAGACTTTCTGATCGTTCACGGGATGGGCAAAATCCCCGGTGGGGCAACCTGTAAAACCCATCTCGACCACCGAATTGCGATGAGCTTTATGTGCCTTGGAATGGCAACCGAAAAGCCTGTGAAGATCGACGATGCAGGCCCGATCGAAACCAGTTTCCCCGACTTTATTCCGCTGATGGAACGACTCGGAGCCAGTTTTCGCTCGGATAACAACTAGAGGGTGTTCGGGAGCTGACATGCGGAAAATTCACCTAGCGCTTCTTGGAATTACAGCCATTAACTGTGCCGTGATGATGGGGTATTCCATACCGGTATTGCTGCGCGAAGCCAATGGGCTATGGCCGTTTGACATTCGCATCACCGGTTACTCGGTCGAGGAGGCAAGCGCGTATCTGGCTGCGATTACAGAAGACGGTAAGCAGTTTTACCTGACGACCCAGCAGAGGCTGGACACGTTCTTTCCCGCGCTGTTTGCGGCCTCCTTGATATTCACGCTTTACCGCCTCGCACCAACACTTCCAGCCCTGTTTTTGACCCCGCTCGCCGGTGCATTGTTTGACTATTATGAAAATACAGCCGTGGCGGAGATGCTGACCAGCGGATCACTGGATGAAGGACTTGTCGAAGCGACAAGCCTGCTGACCACCCTCAAGTTTGCCTCAATAACGCTCGCGCTAGTCACCATTTTATGGCTCTGGCAGAAACGGAGATCAAATGGCTAAAACCGGAAGTTGCCTGTGCGGCGCTGTTAAATATGAGGTCTCGGCCCCGCTGCGCCCCGTAGTTTATTGCCACTGCTATCAGTGCCGGAAGTCTTCGGGGCATATCGTGGCCGCCAGCTCTGCCCTGCGGGATGCGGTGAGGATCATCGGCGAAGTGCAGTGGTATCGGTCTTCTGAAAGCGCGCGCCGGGGGTTTTGTCCGACCTGTGGCAGCCAGCTATTCTGGGATGGGCCCGGGAAAAACCTTTCGATCCATGCGGGTACGCTGGATGACACTAGTGAACTTACCGCCATGGGGCACATTTTTGTGGCCGATAAAGCGGGTTATATGGATATTTGTGACGGGCTGCCGCAGGCGGATCAGGATGACGAAACGCTTACAACCATGGTGCGCCCCCAAATTTGATTTGCCCCGCCTCGTTTTCCCGCCCATACTAGGCCCAAAGGAGAACGCGGATGTTAAAAACCACCCTCGCAGCGCTATGTTTTGCCAGCCCGTTGATGGCGCAGACCAATTCAGCGATCAACTGCTATCAGGGCGGGTTGGTGTCAATCGAATCCGAGCATCTGGCGACGATTACCTTCATCAATAATTCCGAAGGCGAGGTAGAAATCCTCTGGCTGAATTATGAGGGTGAGGAGGTTTATTACAATACCCTCCAGCCCGGTGAGAGCTATGAGCAGGCCAGCTACTTTAGCCATCCGTGGGTGGTTTATCGGGCGGAAAGCAACGTGTGTAAGGGCATCGTGGTGCCGTTTACAGAGCGCGTTAAATTTAGCGTAAACTAGGAGCGACAATGAGCCGACATCAGGATTTTGTAGATCTGCACAAAGCCGGATGCTTTGTGATGCCAAACCCATGGGATATTGGCAGCGCCAAAATGATGGCGGCACGCGGTGCTGTGGCTTTGGCGACCACATCAGCGGGGCACGCATTCACGCTCGGCAAACCTGATATGGGCCACGTAACCCGTGATGAAGCGCTATTGCATGCAGCCGAGATCGTGGCAGCCACACCGCTTCCGGTCAACGGAGACCTTGAAAACGGCTATGGTGACGCGCCGCAAGCCGTTGCGGAAACCATTTACCTGGCGGGCGAGGCCGGGCTTTCCGGAGCCTCCATCGAAGATACGACCATGCAGGCGGACGAGCTTTCTTACCCGTTTGAGCTTGCGGTTGAACGGGTCGCAGCGGGGGTTAAAGCCGCGCGAGATATCGCACGGCCTTTTGTTTTTACCGCGCGCGCTGATGGCGTGATGATCGGCGCCTATGACATGGACGAAGCCATTCGGCGGGCGCAGGCTTTCGCGGCCGCTGGGGCCGATGTGATTTATGTCCCGATCCCCGAAAATATGAGCGATATCGCCCGGCTTTGTGCGGCGGTTGACAGGCCGGTGAACGGGCTGGCGGCGGGGCCATACCTTCAGCACTCGGTGGCAGATTTCGCAGCCGCAGGTGTGCGCCGGATCAGCCTCGGCTCGGCTATAGCGCGCGCCACCCATCGGCTTATTGACGACGCAATGGGAGCAATGCTTGACGACGGAGAGTTTGCGCCGCTGCGCCACTCGATGAGCGGTGCGAAAACGGATGAAATGTTAGCATAGGCGACGGGAGGACACATGCTTCGACTGGGTTTAATGCTGAGTTTGCTGGCCAAGCCCGCAATGGCTTGCAAGCTGGCGCTGATTCTTTCGATGGATGTTTCCAACTCTATCGACGGCGGCGAGTTTGATTACCAGACACTCGGGCTGGCTGACGCGCTTCTGGAAACTGAGGTAATGAATGTGCTGGTTCGGGATCAGGTGGCATTGACGGTTGTGCAATGGTCCGGCCCAGATGAACAGGCTGTGGTTATACCGTGGCGGCGCATGTTGAGCGAAGATGAGGTTCGGCGGTTCTCCAACCGCGTGCGGGTTATGCGCCGCGAATTTGTTTTCTCGAAAACCGCTCTGGGCAACGCGCTCGAATTCTCGATTCTGCACTTTAACGCCGTTTCGGACTGCCAGAGGCAGGTGATTGATGTTTCGGGTGATGGCGCGAGCAATTCGGGGATTGAAACCTCCAATCAAAGCCGCCGCGCTGGCCGGCTGGGAATTCAGATAAACGGGGTGGCTATTGATATTATGGGAAATAGTATCTCGGAATATTACCGGCGATTCGTAGTTACGCCCGACGGTTTTGTGATGACATCAACAGGATTTGCGGATTACCCGCGCACCATCCGCGCCAAATTGCTCCGGGAGCTGGTTGTGCCCGGCTCTTGATACAGCGCAAAGACGCAGCGGGATTTGGTGATTAGGCAAACGAGACCCTATCAGGAGCCGTCATGAAAACTACATCAGAACAGCGCCGCGCCTTTTCTGGCCCGGCCTTTCTCAGCCTTGGGTTCCGCCCGTTTTTCTTTGGTGCGGGGCTGTGGGCAGCGCTGGCAATGCTGCTCTGGGTGTTATATTTGGCGGTCGGGGTTGATCTGCCCAGCCGGATGAGCGGGCTGGACTGGCACTTGCATGAATTTGTATTTGGCTACACTTCTGCGGTGATCGCCGGGTTTTTAATGACGGCGGTGCCAAACTGGACCAAGCGAATGCCGGTGATGGGGCTGCCCTTGCTGGCCTTGGCCGGGCTTTGGTTAGTGGGGCGAATTGCAGTTATGTTTGCCGCTTTTTTGCCGGTCGGGCTAGCCCCTGTGCTGGATGTCAGCTTCATCGTTGTTCTGGGGCTGGTGATTGGCCGCGAGATTGTGGCTGGTAAAAACTGGCGCAACCTCAAGGTGTTGATCATCCTTGGGCTGATCGGGCTCTCCAATGCTGTTTTTCACTATGAGGCGGCTACCACGGCCGGGTTTGACGGTTACAGTATCCGCGCGGGCGTGGCGCTTATTATCATGCTGATAATGGTGGTCGGGGGTCGGATTATCCCGAGCTTTACGCGCAATTGGCTGGTGCGCCAGCCTGCGGGGCGCTTGCCGATTCCTTTTAACCGTTTTGATCAAGCGGTGATGGTGCTGAGCGCGGCCGCCCTGTTGCTTTGGGCTTTTTTACCAGAATTTATTGCGACCCGCCCCGTGGCTGCCTTGGCGGCGGGCCTCAACTTTGTCCGCCTTGCGCGCTGGGCTGGATGGCGCACATTAAGCGAACCTCTGGTAGCCATATTGCACATCGGCTATCTGTTTATTCCAGTTGGATTTTTGACCATTGCTTTGGGTGAGCTTTTACCCGGCTGGAGCCGTGCCTCGCAAGTTCCGCACGCTTGGACCGCAGGAGCAATCGGGTTAGTGACCCTTGCGATGATCACCCGAACCAGCCTTGGCCATTCCGGCCGCCCGCTCAAAGCCACTGCGGCCATTACAGCTATTTATACTTTGGTGCTTTTGGGCGCGATAGCCCGAATGGCAGGTGAGGTTTTGCCTGCCGTTGACCCGCTCCAGCATGCGGCGGCCACTTTCTGGATTTTGGGGTTTGGCTGGTTTGCGTTCTACTATGCGCCTATTTTATTTCGGCCACGGGTTAGTAAAGTGCCCAATTTGAAGTGAATTTTAACCTGTTGGGTCAAGTTCTATTCCGAGACGATGATCAAATTTTCTTCCAGTGCTTAGGATACGGTTACCACCCGCCGTTGCGGAACTTGCGACGCCAGTTCAACAGGTCTCGCGCTCTATACTTATGACGATACCGGATACGAATATTGGGAGCGCATAACCACCGGCCCTTTTGCCAGCCAGTCAGCAGCCATGCTGGTGAGCGTGAAACAGGCCTGCCACGACCCCGCCCCGATTTCCTGAATTGCCCCCTTTCAGAATCTACCAACAGCGCCTATATATAGAACGTTCCTTCGGGGACTATGGTGATAAACGCGCATGTAATAGACGGATCGGACCCGGGGGCGGTACCCGGCGACTCCACCAAATATCCCTTCATTTGAGGGATCATGGGGTCGAAACAGGATCGACGGACGTTCAAAGATGTTAGCTTTTACTCGGCGGACTGCCACCGTATCGGCGTAAACTGTACAATTGCAAATGACAATCGTGCTCCAGTAGCTCTCGCAGCGTAAGCTGTGCGAAACACTGAAACTTAACTCCAGTTCGATAGCTCGTTCTGGCGGGGCCCGGAGGAGCCTGGCAACAGAATCCTCCACTTATTTTAAGGTTTCGATTTGCTGAAATTCATCCTCCCGCTTGTTCTGCTTCCTTACGGCGCTTTAGCACAAAGCTTTGATCTGAGCGCTCTGCCACACAATTTCAGTTTCCAGTCTCAAAGTGATGATGGACTGACAACACTCCGCTTTGTTCGTCGTGAGTCAGGTCGTGCTTTGTTTGAAGAAACGACCCTCTATACGGACGGGACAGAGCAGGTTTCTCAAATCTGGGTGAATCAACAAAGTCAGACCACGGCTTGGACCACTGGAGAAAGTAGAACCCTATTCACCCCGCATGATTGTGCGCCTTCTATCGGTGAATGTCTATTTACGTGGCATCACCCTGACGGCACGTTCGAGATGAAATCTGTCACCCGTTTAGTGGCCGATGTTTACTTCTCAGACGAGTATTTTTTGGATGGTGATGAATGGGTCTTTTGGGAGCGCGATTGCGCTCTCTATGATGAATTTGGATTTTGGATAGATTATGTCCGGATTTTCAACGATGGCGAAAGCCATTCAGGAGCACGCGTGCGCACTGAAGAAAATCGATTGGATGAGCTGTGGGATATCTGCCAGCCACCTTTGCTAACATCCTGAAATCCGCATTGCATTTCGGCGGTCGATAGGCCAAAAAGCGGCTGTGGTCCCGTGGCTCAACTGGATAGAGCAGCCCCCTCCTAAGGGGCAGGTTGCAGGTTCGAATCCCGCCGGGATCACCAAAACCACCTGAAAAATATGGCTTATTTACAGGGCGTTGTGCGGATGCGTGCAGAAACGCCCGTCGGCTTTCGCGGCGAAATCGGCTGAAACGGCCGATTTCTCGTACAAAACCTGTACAAAATCCGCACGTTTGTGCGTATTTTGGGGGTCAATCATGAGCCGCCATAGCTTTGATCCCGAAATCGCCGGACGTGTGGGTCTCAATGCAGCGGTGATTTTCCAGAACATCACCTTCTGGATCGAGAAGAACCAAGCCAATCGCCGTAACCTTCGAGACGGGCGGTATTGGACCTACAATTCGATCTCGGCCTTTGGTGAGTTGTTCCCGTATCTGACCGAAAAGCAGATCCGTACGGCGCTCGAAAAGCTGGTCAGCGCGGAGCTGATCATCAAGGGCAATTTCAGCGATGATCGCTATGACCGGACCTGTTGGTATGCCCTGGGCAACTCCATTTGCCCAAATGGGCAAATCGATCCGACCGAAAGGGAAAATGATGCATTTGCCCCAGAGGGCAAGCCATCTGCCCTAGAGGGCAAATCCTATAAGAACAGATATAAACCATATCAAAAACCAAATCCTTCGCACGCGAAGGCGGCGGTGGAGGATGAAGTTTCTGAAAAGATTTTGTCCGCCTATCCCGAGGATCGCGTTCGCGGGAAAGCGGTTTGTCTCTCGCAAATCCGCCAAGCGCTGGCCGACGGAGTGGATGCCAAAGACCTCGGGAACGCCGTGCGGGCCTATGCGACCGAGAGCGAAGGTTTCACCCGCTCGAAGGTGTGCTTCTCCGACAATTGGTTCACGTCTGGCCGTTGGTTGAAATATCTGCACGACGTTGAGGAGGCACGAGAAGCTGGCAAGGCCAAAGAGGTCGAACTGCTGAAAGGTTTGGCTGATTGGGTCACAGATCGCCATCCGTTGTGCCGTCACATCACGCCCGGCCAAGTAACCGCTTTGTTGGCCGCAAACCTGGTTAGCCCAGCTGAAATCGAGGCGGCGGGGCTGAGATCATGAACGCACCGATCCCCACAAAAAGCAGAGAGCAAGGTTACCCACCGATTACATCGACGGGTCTTGTGAGGGGCGGCAAGCCTCCCCTTCAAACCCCAATCAGACGCGCGCAAGCGGCGTCAAAGAGGGCCTTTCCGAGAGCGTGATCTTTCGATGCACACCATTGGAAAAGGCAGCACTTGTGGCCAAGGCGCGCGCCGCTGGCCTGCCCAATGCCACGTTGATGCGCGAGGCCCTGGGGCTGGTCGAGGCACGTCGGCGCAAGCCTGTCCCTCGCGTGGACCCGAAGCTGACCTTTTCGATTGCCCGCGTTGGCGGCAACCTCAATCAGCTCTCCCGCTGGATCAACGGCGCGGTCAAATCCGGCCGCGCGAGCCAGATCGATGCGCTCAAGGTTGCGGCCGCAACTGGTGGTCATCGGACGGCAGTTGGCGCAGATCGTTGCGGCACACACAGGAAGGAACGGCGAATGATCATTTCGTTCTTCTCCACTGGAACGGGCGGCGGTGTGGCCCCAGTGGACTACCTGACCGCGCGTGAGGTTCTGGCCTATGACGCGAACCGCAATCTGATCCGAGACGACACTGGTCAGCCGCAAACCAAAATCCGCGAACCTCTGCCCGAGGTGCTGCACGGCAACCCCGACCAAACCCGCGATCTGATCGATGCGAGCCCCAACAAGTGGAGCTACACGGCAGGCGTCATCAGTTTTGCCGAGAGCGATGATCCCAGTCCTGACGCCCAGCAAGAGGCCATTGAGCTATTTGAGGCTCTGGCCTTTGCTGGGCTGGACAGGGATCAATACGGTTGCCTCTGGGTTCGCCACGCGCATGAGGGCAACGTCGAGCTGCACTTCTGCGCGCCACGCCTTGAGCTCAGCACAGGCAAGGCGTTGAACATCGCGCCGCCAGGACATGAGAATGCATTCGCAAGCCTTCGCGACCTGATGAACAAGACGCACGGTTGGGCAGACCCTTTGGAA
>Ga0209121_10001067_pt1 | contig 28738 bp, 27 predicted proteins | sample Cruoilmetagenom3_FD_187292 | JGI IMG/M metagenome (GOLD analysis project Ga0209121, IMG submission 187292) | Oil polluted marine microbial communities from Coal Oil Point, Santa Barbara, California, USA - Sample 3 (SPAdes) (version 2) | ecosystem: Environmental > Aquatic > Marine > Oil seeps ...
TAAAAAAGCGTTGCGGAGAGAAATACGGAAGAGGGGACGCAAGTCCTCCTCAATCACCACGGGACCAAGGGCGGCGAAGATTTTGGGTTTGAAGAAAAACTTTTTGTGGATAAAAAAGAAAGCTAAAGAGAGGGTGGAAGTTAAGCTTAAAAAGAAGGTTAGCAGGAAAAGAATCACCGAGGAGGTTTGCCTCGGGCCGAGCCTCAAAACCACAAATCCGAAGCTCGCTAGGGAAATTACTGCTAACAACAAAAGCGGAATTAAAAATCTCGGCATGCTAGGTTGTAGCTGCTCGCCCTTGGCAGGCCTCTTTCCTCCTGCTCCAAAGGAAATACGGCACATACAGAATTAAAGCAGCCGCTATGAAGAGGTAGCCGGCCTTAATTCCGAATATCTCACTAATGCGCCCAAAACCTAGACGTATGGGCGTATCCACTACCACACCGAAAGACACAATCAACGATTCAATCGTTGCTCTTTGGTGGGACTCTAACTGAGAATGTATCTCCCCTAAAATCAAAACCTCCACGAGGCCCCAAATTGGGAAAATGAATAAAAATGCCAACAAACCAACGTATCTACTCCCTAAAGCTACCGCTAGGAGAGAGACTATCATAGATAGCAAAGCGGCACTTTTTGTAAAGCCCCTCAATCCCTCCTTGAGCTTTTCGGCGAATAACCCACCCAGGCCGCCTAGACCTCTGCGAAGGGCTATCCATATTCCAAAATATGCTAAAGGAAAGTTAATAAGGGTTAAGTAAATTTGGTCATACTCGTCCAGGTGACTAATGGCTATATCCATTAGGATGAAATAAATTAGTAGAAAGCGGAGAGACGGATGGGTCAAAACGAACTTTGCCGACCGCTTTATATGCTCAAAGTATCTAACCTCCCCAGTCGAAGTGTGAATATCCGGTTCTTTAAAAGTTAAAGCGATTAAAGCTGCTAGTAGTGATGTGAGGATAGAGGCAACAAAAGGCGCTCGGATGTTGGAGGTCGCTAGATATGCTCCAAGGATCCCCGCTAGGGACACGGAGACGACCCCCAGAAATTTGCTCCTGCCGAGAATCTTTTCAAAGCCGTTTTCTTTACCAGTGTTCTTTAAAGAGTCATAAAGCAGTGCGTTTGCCGTGCCAGAAGAAAATGTGTTCCTCATAGCCATAAACATTGTTGCCAAAGCAAAAGGTGAAAAAGCACTGCTGATACTATAGACAAAGAGCCCGAATGCCGCAAACAAACCGCTTAAAACCAACATATATTTTCGGCTCCACCTATCTGCTAGTGCTCCGGTTGGGACCTCTAAGGCGAAGGCTGCCACCGCCCAGAGGACATCAAGCAGTGTAATTTGAGAAATTGATATACCATTCTCACGGAAAAATACTATATTGATAGTGAATATAAGAACAAACATCCACGCTATCTGGAAAAGATAGAATTTCGGGATGTTTGTAGAGATTTTGTTAGAGGAAAGGAAATGACAATCTAGTTTCATTCTGTTAGAATTGTAGCATAATGGCTAGCGAAACTGTCCTTATCATTGGGATCATTGCCGTCGGGTTTGCTGCTGTCCTCTATCTCCTTAACCAAAAATTGACCCAACTGGCCGCTTCGGGAAAAGAGGACGAGGCGATGAAGATCATGTCCGATTGGATGAAGCAAGGTTCCGATCAAGGAAATCAGATGCAAAAAAGGGTAGATAATCTTACCCAAACCGTCAACAAGCGGCTTTTTGAAGGTAACAAACACATAAATGAGCGCCTGGACAACGCCTCTCGGGTGATTGGCAAGGTCAGCAAAGAGTTAGGAGAGATGAGCGAGATTGGCCGCCAAATGAAAGACCTGCAGGACTTTTTGAAGTCCCCTAAACTGAGAGGTAATATTGGTGAGCAAGTCTTAAAAGAACTTTTGGGGCAAATGCTACCCAAGCAAAGTTTTCACATTCAATACGCTTTTAAAACCGGAAGTGTGGTTGACGCGGCTATAAAAACCACCAACGGGATTATTCCCATTGACTCCAAATTCCCAATGGAGAATTTCCGAAGAATGATGAGCGCGGATAATGAGGAGGAGCAGGGGTTAGCGCGGAAAAGTTTTGTCAATGATGTTCGCAAACACATTCGCGATATTTCCTCCAAATATATTTTGACCGAAGAGGGGACAATTGATTACGCCCTGATGTACATTCCCTCCGAGGCCGTCTACTACGAAATTGTCAACGACATCAATCTTTTTGACTACGCTGGGGACAATCGGGTCTTGCCGGTTTCGCCGGTCACTTTTTATGCCTATCTCAAGGCAATTTTGATGAGCTTTGAGGGACAGAAAATCGAGGAAAAGGCCCGCTATATTCTTGATGCCCTCAAAGCGATTGAAACCGATACCAAAAATTTTGGCGAGGATTTTCGGGTTCTTCTAAAGCATTTAACTAACGCCAAAAATATGGCTGATTCGGCCGGGAGCAGTTTTAACCAACTCCAATCACGAATCTCCTCGGTCCGCAGTTTGCAAAAACCGAAAGAATCGCCCGAACCGCCGCAGTTACCGCTTGAGTAGTGACTTTCTTATTTTAATGCGGTCGCGGTGAAATAAGACAATGAACAAGAATATAAAATTAGTTCTTTTCGACATCGGACTTGTAGCGGCGAGCGCCGCCTTATCCTTCGCTCTTGGGCAAAGTTTTGTTAACGCTGGCCCCGATTTGCTGGGAACTCTGGTCGGACTAAATACTTTCTTGATGATGGGTCTGGCTTTCATTCTTCTGGGGATTACGGCTTCGGTTGTTTCTTTCTTTAGCCCCGACTTTAATCGCTTAGCTTTAAGTTTCTCGGCTTCAGCTTTAGCGTTTTTTGTGCTTCTCTCAGGACTGGGAAATATCTTTGTAAGACTCGGGTTGACGGGAATTTTCGTCGCCACCCTTTTCATCTTCGCCGCCTTTGTTCGTTCAGACAACGAGAAGATTCTGAAATTCTCGGTTCACAAAGTTTTCTTTCCCTCTTTAAGAACCTTGGGAATTTTAGTAACCCTTCTTTTCTGCACCGGTTTCTTTTTCTCCTACCGCAGTCGGGTCGAGGTAGAGGGTTTTAAAGCCCCCGTAGCCCTGATTGACAAAGTGGTTGAACTAACCGGACGGAGCATGATCGAAACTTTTACTCGCCAAATTGCCAAGACCAGCAAACTGCCCGACCAAGAGGCGGTCTTTGTCGAAATTCCCGAGGAACTTGACGAAGCTGGTCTAACCAAAACTTTAGAAGAAGAGTTTGGTATCAAAATTGATCGCGTCCCCGAAAGCACTACCGATCTTTTGTCGATGATCAAACCGGCGCTTAGAGATAGAATCGCCAAGCAAATTGAAGATATGCTCAATCCCTACCTCCCCTTCATCCCTGCCATAATGTCAGTTTTGTTCTTCCTAAGCCTATTCCCCTTTGCCACCATCGGTGCGTTTTTAATAATTCCCTTTTTATCTTTGACTTTTAAAGTTCTGGAGGCGCTAAAATTAATCGAAGAAAAAACCGAAACCGTCCCCGTCACCCGCCTCGTTTTACAGGACTAAGATCCCCACAAAAACCTCATTTAATTTCACGATCGTGTAATTAACAACCACCCCCCCCCGATTCCCCAACCCGACGGGTTGACGGCGAAACCCGTCGGGTTTTTCTCGGCGGCGATTTCCTTAATGTATAATGGAATCGTGATGGAAATTTCGTTGAATACCGAACAGAAGAAGGCGGTTGATTATGAGGGAGGTCCAATTCTTATCGTCGCCGGGGCGGGGACGGGGAAGACCAGAGTCATTACCGAAAGAATCAAATGGTTGATTGAAAGTAAAAAGGCCCGGCCCTCGGAAATCCTCGCCCTCACTTTCACCGAAAAAGCCGCCGCCGAAATGCTCGATCGGGTTGATGTGGCCATGCCTTTAGGTTACGAGGAGCCCTGGCTTTCGACTTTTCATTCTTTCGCCGAGCGAATCCTGCGCGAGGAGGGGTTGGAGATTGGTCTGGATACTTCCTATAAAATTTTGACTCCCCCGCAGGCCTGGCTTTTTGTTCGCCAGAATTTGTTTGAATTCGATCTCAAATACTACCGTCCGCTAGGCAATCCGACGAAGTTTATTTCGGCGATGTTGACGTTGTTTTCGAGGGCACAGGATGAGGATGTTAGTCCTGAAGAGTTTGTTAAATACGCGGAAGGTGTAGCTACGGGCCCTTGGCCCGCCAAAATCGGCGACGACAAGCAGACCAAGGGTCTGCAGCTACCGTCGTCGCCTTCGTCGAAAGAGGAAACGGAGAAAACCCTCGAACTGGCCCGGGCCTATCAAACCTACCAAAACCTTAAAATAGAAAATAGTTTTATGGATTTTGGAGATTTGATTTCTTGGACGCTGAAACTTTTTCGCGAGCGGCCATCGGTCTTGAAAAAATACCAAGACCAGTTCAAATATATTCTCGTCGATGAGTTCCAAGACACCAATTACGCCCAGTACCAACTAATCAAGCTCCTTGCCCCTTCTGAAAGCAGGCCTGAATTAATGACAACAGGCGACGACGACCAGTGCCTACCTCCAGGAACATTAGTTACCACACTAAAAGGCAGCAAAAAGATTGAACGGATAAAAAGGGGTGAGGAGATAATTACTGCTGTTGGAAAGGGGCACACTTCAACCGCCAAGGTTACCAAAATTTTTAGAAATAGAAGAAAAAGACGACTACTAACTTTCTTAACCGAGGGTGGGAAAAAGATTACCGTAACCGATAACCACAAAATGTTCTGTTTTATTCCTCCAGTTCCGAAAAAGAAAGACCGTTATTTTGTTTATCTGATGCAGCAAAGAAACATCGGGTGGCGATTAGGAATCACTAACGATCTGGCCGCACGTCTGAGGATTGAGCATCACGCAGATAGAATTGTAGGAATTGGTTCCTTTCCTAGTGAGACGGAGGCCCGCTACCAGGAAATCGTTTACTCCTTAAAATACGCTATCCCTACTATATGCTTCACCGAAAGGCCGAGCATAACCATTAAGGGCAAGTGGCTCGAAAAACTATATCAGGAATTTGACACAGAGAAAGGAGCAAAAAGATTAGCTAAAGACTTAAACATTGACTTAGATGCTCATCATTTTGCTGTGGACGGAGTTACACGAGGGCAAACACAAAGAGTAAAAATTAATCTTATGCTTTGCGGTCGCCGCTACCGATCTAAATGGAGCCAAGACGGTTTTCTTGCTAATCCTAGTGTTTATCACACAGTGTATCTGGAAACATCGGATTCTGAAATAATTAAAAAACTTAAAAAGGCAGGGTTCCCGCTACAGCAAGCCAAAAAAGGTATGCGCTACCGGTTCCAGAGCACAAACTTACGTGAGGTCGGGCAAAAAGCCGAGCGGTTACAAAAAGCCACCGACGGAATAATTGATCACAAGTTCTCCGTAGGAACGACGAATGTTCAACACTGCCCCGCGCGAGTCATGCCGGCAAAAAACATTCTAGTGGGGCACTACCTTCCGGTCTTGATGGGAAGAAAGGTCATTTACGATCGCGTTGCGAGTGTGCAAGAACAGCAAAAAGAGGTAGTTACCTATGATTTGGAGGTTGGGAGAACTCACAATTTCGTGGCCAATGGCGTCGTTGTCCACAACTCTATTTACAAATTCCGGGGCGCTTCGGTCTCCAACATTTTGGAATTCAAAAAGGATTATCCGGAGGCCGAAACGGTTGTCCTGACTAAAAACTACCGCAGTGGGCAAAAAATTCTCAACGCCGTTTATCAATTGATTCAAAATAATAACCCGGACCGGTTGGAGGAGAAGTTGGGGATTGGGAAACAGTTAGAGAGGATTAAGAATCAACCCGCCAGACCTGCCTGCCGGCAAGGCAGGGGCGGGCAGGGAATTAAGGACGTGGGGCCGGAAATTATTCACACGGCGACGGGGGAAAAGGAGGCCGAGGAAGTGGTCGCGCAAATCGTAAATTGTAAATCGCAAATCGCAGATCTCGGTTGGAGAGATTTTGCCATTCTGGCTAGAGCCAACAATCACCTTGACCCTTTTGTCGCCGCCCTCAAACGCCACGGAATTCCCTACCAACTAATTGGCAATCGGGGGCTGTTTGACCAAGGGGAGATCCGCGATGTGGTTGCTATTTTAAAGGTTCTGGCCAATCCCGAAGACGATGTTAACCTCTATCGCCTGCTCAACATTGACGTTTTGAAAACCGATTCCGCCCAAATCGGTGACCTCCTAAACCAAGCGCGTCGAAAACGGGAATCTTTGTTCAATGTAGCTGCGAGCCACGGCTCGCCCGTTATCGATCTAATCAAAAAACACCGCCAAGATATTGCCAAAAAATCGGTGACGCTTCTGGCCTTTAATTTCCTGGACAAGATTGGCTACGTTAGACCTTTATTGGAAGAGGAATCGATCGAGAACCAACTGAAAATCAAAAACCTCAATCTCTTTTTTGACAAAATCAAAGAGTTTGAATCGGAGGCCCCCGAGCCGAACGTCCTTGAATTCGTCAACTATTTGGATTTGATGATTGAAGCTGGAGAGAGTCCGGCCCAAGCCGAAATTGAAGATATTGACACGGTCAATCTTTTGACCGTTCACGCGGCCAAGGGTTTGGAATTCCCTGTCGTTTTTCTGGTCAACCTTGTTTCCGACCGCTTTCCGACCCGCAACCGCAAGGATAAACTACCTCTGCCTGACGCACTGGTCAAAGAGACGCTACCGGAGGGTAACGCTCATATCCAAGAAGAGCGGCGCCTTTTTTATGTTGGTTGCACTCGGGCCAAGGAGGGGTTATTTTTGTCCTGGGCGGATAATTACGGCGGCAAGCGCCTCAAAAAGCCGTCAAGTTTTTTGAAAGAATTAGGAGTCAAGAATCAAGAATCAAGGACGGCGGAGAAGAAAACCGAGCCGCTGTCGTTGTTTGATTTCGAACCCCAAACGTCCCCTATACCCTCTACCCTATCCCCTAAATCCCAGTCTCCAAAATTCGTCTCCTATTCCCAACTAGAGACCTTTTCCCAATGTCCGTTGAAATATAAATACCGGTATGTCCTCCGGCTTCCGACTCCGCCAAGTCACACCCTATCTTTTGGTCAAACGATTCACCGCACGCTTAGAGATTTCCACCGAGAAGATTTGTTCAAGAGTCAAACCGACGTTAATCGTCTATTAGAACTTTACCAACACCACTGGTTGCCAGAGGGCTACGAGTCTAAAGAGCATCAGCAAAAACGTTTTGAGGAGGGAGAGGTGATGCTCAAACAATATTTTGAAAAACACAAAAAACTTTTGGGAGAGCCGGTTCAATTAGAGAAAAAGTTTACCCTCAGAGTGGGTGGGATTCCGTTGATCGGCTCTATTGACCGCGTTGATGAACTTCCCGGGGGCGGTTTCGAAATCGTCGACTACAAAACCGGCAAGGTCAGAGAGCAAAAGTATGTCGACCGCGACGACCAGCTAACGATTTACGCTCTGGGGGCCAAAGCCGCCTTGGGAATTGAACCGCAAAGTTTGGCCTTGTATTTTGTCAACGAGAACAAAAAAGTTTCTACCACCCGCACGCCGGAGCAGTTGGAAAAAAAGCGTCAGGAAATCGAAGAAAAAATTGAGGAAATAAAAGAGAGCCAATTTGAACCGAAAACTTCAAGGCTCTGCAAGTGGTGCCCCTACAAAAACCTCTGCCCAGACTATAAACAAAATCTCTTTTGAAGCGTCAAATTAGCGTTGGGGGCGTTTTTCTGGTAAGATGGTTAGAGAAGAATCAGAAGACAGACAGCCGAGAGGATGATCTGAGTGATAATTCCGGGGACTATCGGCACATTATTTTGGAGATTTTTTTGGATCATCGTTAGTTTTTTGATGTAGCGGTTCTCCAAGCCAAAAAAGATGTAGGGCGCTTCCAGGACATCGGGAAGGATGGCGAAGAGCGCGCCAGCGGCGATATTCAAACTCAAGGGGGACTGGAAAGCGACCCGCGCGGTGATAATTTCGAGCAAAATCATGTCCAAAACAATCCCCAGCAAACTCAAAGGTCGGGCGTCGGGTTCCCAGTTCCAATGGGGCAACATATCCACGGCGAAGTGGGAGAGGAAGGCCAGCGGCAAGCTGACTAGGGGGTTGGGTATTAAGGTGACAACAAGCATTCCGACCAGAGCGTGCGGCGTTTCTAACATCGTAGGGAGGATTATATGAAAAAATTTGCCGGCTGTCAAACTATGAGATTTCTGCTAGAATCGGCCCGGCCCTGCCAGTGGCTTAAAAATTTAAGCCTCTACGCCCCCCTCGTCTTTTGGGGCGAAATTTTTCGGCCGGAGGGATTGGTCAAGGTGACTAAGGCGGTCTTCCTTTTTAGTTTGGTTTCCTCGGCGGTTTATTTGATCAACGATGTGGTCGACGCGCCCCGCGATCGCCGGCATCCTTTCAAGAAAAATCGCCCGATTGCCGCCGGCAAACTTTCGGTCAAAACCGCGCTCAGCGCGGCGGTCGCTCTTCTCGTCGGCGGACTTGCCGGGGCTTATCTCCTGGAATCCTATTTCTTTTTTCTCGTCTCGGCCTACTTTTTGTTGCAATTTTTTTACAGCCTTTTTTTGCGTCAGATGATTATCCTTGACGCCTTGGCCATCGCCTTGGGCTTTATTTTAAGAGTTTTTGCTGGGGCCTGGGTTTTGCCGGTTCCCCTTTCTTCGTGGTTGGTCTTGTCAACGGTCGGCCTGGCCCTCCTTTTGGCTTTTGGAAAAAGGCGCAGTGAGCGGACGATTTTGGCGGCTGAGGGGTTAAGTTTAAAGGCCCGAAAAACCTTGGAGCGTTATCCGGAGACCCTTTTGGACGCCACCATTTCGATGTCCGCCGCCTATGCGATTATCAGCTATTCGCTGTTTGCCTTTCAGACCTCGCCCCTGCCGGCCACTCCTCTTTTTGAAACCCTCTTGCCGGCAACCGTCGCTCGACCAAAGTTGATGATGCTCACCGTTCCGTTGGTTATCTACGCCGTCGCCCGCTATCTTTACGTTATCTACGAAAAAAACGAAGGAGAAAGTCCGGAAAAGGTTCTTTTGTCCGACTATCCTCTTTTAGCCAGCGTGCTTGTTTGGGGTTTGGCGGTGGTGGCGATTATTTATTGGCTTTAATTATTTAAATGATTGAAAAGATTTCTGCCTTGATTCTATTGACCTGCGCTCTAGCTGTGTTTGGTGTAGCAGCGCCATTTTATGGCGCCTCGGTTTCGGCAGCGCAAAGCGCTGCAGCTACAAATAAACCGATGGATTACGTCTCTCCTCAACTATCAATCGAAACGCTGACCCGCTTTTCTGAAGAAGAAATTGAGATTCCCGTTCCCCTTCCTTTCGAAACGGAATATGTCGAGGATCCGGAATCAGAAATTGGGACAGAGAGGATTTTGCAAGAAGGAATCGACGGTCGGCGGACGGAAACTTATTTGGTTAAATATTGGTATGGTGAAGAGACAGAAAAAAGCTTGCTCGGGGCGGAGGTTGCAGAGCCGCAAAAACAGATCGTCGCTCGGGGAACAAAAATTATTTGGCGGGAATTGCCCCTCGTCGACGGCGAGGATTTAAAGTATTGGCGAAAACTAAAAGTCTGGGCCACCTCCTACGACGGAAATTGTCTCGGCTGTCGAGGCCTGACCTACAGCGGAACACCGGTTAAGCACGGGACTTTGGCCGTTGATCCTGAGGTTATTCCCCTGGGAACCCTGGTCTATATTCCCGGCTACGGAATCGGCCGGGCCGAGGATATTGGGGGAGCCGTTAAAGGTAACAAGATTGATTTGGGGTTTGAAGATGTTTCCCGGGGTTGGTGGCGCGCTCGGTGGGTGGATGTTTACCTTCTCTAAAATGAAACCGAAGAAGAAGTTTGGACAAAACTTTTTGATTGACGAAAAGTATATCTCTGCTCTTGTTAGCGCGGCCCGGGTTTCTAAAAAGAACGTGGTCGTGGAGGTTGGGGCGGGGACCGGGGCGTTGACCAAGGAATTGGCCAAAAAGGCTAAAAAAGTGATCGCCTTTGAAATTGACAGAGATCTTATCCCCCCTCTCAAGGCCGAACTCGAGGATTTTAGCAATGTTAAAATCAGCAACAAAGATTTCTTAAAGGTCAAAAATTTGGGCAAAAGTATATTACTACATAGTAGTATACTTTCGTCGCAACTTAAGTTGGTAGGATCAATCCCCTATGATATGACTTCGCCGCTGATTCACAAACTTTTGGATCTTAGGCCCCGGCCCTCGCTGGTGGTTCTTTTGATTCAGAGGGAGGTGGCCGAAAAGATCTGCGCCCAGCCGCCGCGGGCTACTTATCTTTCCAATATCGTCCAACTTTTGGGCGACCTGCCTGCCGGCAGGCAGGGAATTCAGATTATCGATTTTGTTCCCAAAAAGGCCTTCTGGCCCGAGCCTAAGGTCAACGGGGCGATAGTGAAATGGAAGATGCCTGCCCGCCTCGCTACGCGAAGCGTTGCGGGCGGGGAAGATAGAAAGCGGAGGATGGACTACGAGAAGTTTTCTGAGTTTTTGCACCGCGGATTTCAGCATCCGCGGAAGATGCTCAGAAACAAGTTCGATTCTCAGATTTTGCGAAAGGCCGGCATTGCCCCCACCCAACGCGCCCAACGCCTATCTTTGGAAAAATGGATAAAACTCTGGAGGCTCTATAAGAAGGCTAAATAGCGTATTTTATAGATCGGTTCAACAGTATATACTGTTGAACCGTCCCAGATAGTTGTAATTCTAGGAAATGAGGAACAACAAATTATCAGTGCAGTACCATATTTGCCAATCCCCCGAATGGGGGGAGGTGAAAACCAAGATCGGCACGCCGGCGGTGCGGGCTGGTGGGGTGCAGTTTACCCTTCACAACGTTCCCCTCCTCCCCTTCAAGGTCGGCTATTGTCCTAAGGTCGAGGTTGAGAAGGTTGATTGGGGGGAATTGAAGGCGTCGGCCAAAAAACACCACTGCATTTTTGTTAAGATTGAGCCAAATGACGTCGTAAATCGTAAACCTGCCCGCCCGCCAGAGAGTTCGCTCGCAGGCGAAGTCGGGCGGGTAAATCGAAACGACGTAAGGAAATCCAAGCCAATTTTTGCAACCCAGACTATCCTTCTCGACCTAACGAAATCGGAGGAGGAGCTGATGGCCGGGATGAAACAAAAGACCCGTTATAATGTTCGTCTCGCCAAGCGAAAGGGGGTAGTCGTTAAGGAAAGAAACGATGAAGAGGGTTTGGAAATTTTCTTGAAACTGCAACGAGAAACGGCCAAACGGCAGGGATTTTTTATCCATCCCGATTCCTACTACCGCACGGTTTGGGAAGTCCTCCGTCCCAAAGGGATGGTTTACATTCTGATTGCCGAGGTCGAAGATACTCCCATCGTCGCCTGGCTATTACTGAAATATCAAGACACTCTCTACTACCCCTACGGCGGGTCGTCAACTAAGTTTAGAAAATTTATGCCCAGCAATTTAATGATGTGGGAGGCGATTAAGTTGGGGAAAAGATTGGGTTGTAAAACTTTTGACATGTGGGGGGCGATTGACGATAAAAGCGACCCTTGGTACGGCTTTACCCGCTTCAAACTTGGCTACGGCGGCCAACTGGTCTCCTTCCCCGGCGCCTACGACCTCGTCCTTAAACCCCTGTTATACTGGCCATTTGTTTTGGCGGACAGGTTACGTTGGTGGGTTCTTAAGCTGCGGGGGTAAGTTTGCAGATCTCATTTCAATTTTAGGAATTCTTCCACTGTCAGGCCTGCCCTTCTAACTTGGGCACGCAACAATCCCGGAGCAAGTTCCTTGTGGTTGGGAATCGAAAGTGGGGGATAGCCCGGCCGGTCGTTGTAGAGAATCATGTGACTCCCCTTTTGATGGTCCAAGTAGTAACCGACCTTTCTGAATCTTTTGACGGCCTCTCGGCCAGGAATATTTGCTAGGCGGCTCATCTAAACTGCCACTTTAACATAGTGGGGTTGTTCGGCAAAAACAGGAACGGTAGGCTTCTCGTGTTTCTTTAAAACCTCAATGTAACCCTCAATCGCCTCCTCGATGTTCTCAAAGGCCTCTTTTTTTGTTTTACCTTGAGACATACAGCCCGGCAAAGTGGGGCAGTCGGCCACATAACCTTTGTATTCGAAATCGTAACTTAAATAGACCGGAAACTTCATAATTTTCTTCCTCGCCTGTCAGGTTAGCATAAAACCTTTCGGAAAGCAAATTCTAAAATTTCGGCGCCCGCCTCTTTCTTTTTTGTCCCGTGATAGAATTATTTTGTAATGAAGGCGGATTTTGAAGATCTTAGACAGTCAGATGGTTGGGCGGAGTATCTCAGCCAACTAGGTTGGCTGAACTCGAAACTCGAAACTCTAAACTCTAAACTCAATATTTACGTGAGGAAGTTGCCGCTGATTGGTTCGGTGGTTAAGATTCAGCGGCCGACGGTGGTTCCGGCGGTGGGGGAGATTGATCGGATTGCCCGGAGTCACCGGGCGTTGTTTGTGAAATTGGAACCCTCTTTCGCCCGAGGCGACCACAAGGGTCGCAGCTACACCAAGGCTTTACACGGATTTGGACCAGATACGTGGACTTTGCTGCCGACGCGGACGATTCATATTGATTTAACTCCCAGCGAGGAGGAAATTTTGGCCAGTTTTTCCAAAGACGCGCGGTATTCGGTTAGGAAGGCGGGGAGGGACGAGGTTAGCACTCAGCTCTTTAGCTCTTTAGCGCCTGGCGACCGACGATTGGAAGAATTTCACAGGCTTCTTTTTGAAATTGGGAGAAGAAAAAGATTTTACGTAGCGCCGTTCAAGCATCTGCGGGCCAAAGTGAAGGCGTTTAAAAATAAATCGTCTTTGATCTTCGCTTACTATGACGAGGAACCCGTCGCCGGGGCGCTGATCCTTTTCCACGATTCGGTCGCCTACTACCACCACGCCGCCTCTAGTTCTCAAGGCAGGGAACTTTTGGCCGCCTACCTCATCGTTTGGGAAGCAATTAAGTTGGCTAAAAAAAGAGGCTGTCACACTTTTGATCTGGAGGGAATTTATGATCCGCGCTACAAGGTCTGCCGACGGTTAAAAGCGCTTTCGATTTTCAAAAGAAAGTTCGGCGGGGAGGAGATTACCTTTCCGGGGTCGTTTGTTAGATACTACAATCCAATCATAAAACTTGCGTTTAGGGTTGCGTCCAAATTTTCGTAACACATAAATGTGTCACTCCAATTTATAGAGGAGTTGACGATCCTCGCGCAAGTTACCGCTCCAGCGCCAGAGGTCTCCGATGCGTTTGCTGCCTTCCGGCGCTTCATCCACCTCCTGGCCAAAAGGCTTTAAAAAGTCCACCGTCAGCCGGTCGGCCGTTGTTCCCGACTGCTTTTGGACCAAGAGAGAATAGGAATCAGCCTTTAGCAGACCAGCGTCCGTTGGTAGATTATAGGTGAAGGTCAGACTTAGGCTCTTTCCGGCATTGAGGGTGAAGACCGTCCCCCAGACCGTCTTGCCGTCCCCCTGTGTTTCGTCAATCCCCTTGGTAATATCCAGGGCCTTGGTGTCCACCCCCTCGCTGCTCCGTTCGACCTTTTTCAAGACGCTGCCCTGAGGAACGTAAACCCGAAGATAGTTTTTGTAGGCTCCGCCGGGCCAGGCGTTGGAGGCCGCTCCGTGAACGTAGTTTATTTTCAAAATTCCCTGCCAAGTTCCCTGACGGTCCATATTCTTCACCGCGTAGGAAAGATTTCGCTTGACGTAGTAGTTGGCCTTGGTCGCCCCGACATTGGCGTCAACGACCATCAGATAATCGCCCCCAAAACTTTTCACCCGCCCGTCCCAATTTTCCTGGGCCAAAAGATTGGCGACCTCGCCCTCGGGAAGATAGATGAGCAGGTGTCTTTCCGCCAGAGAGTTTTGGACGACTTGCCCCAGTCGGCCGAAATCGACCGTCTCCAATTGCAAAACCTTTTCTAGCAATTTGGCCGAAAGCAAGGAAAGGAAAGTTTTTTTCTGGGGACTGCCGGAGTAGTAATCAGCCTCGCTGTAGAACTCGGTTTTTTCAAAGAAGTTTTTGGTATCAATGGACTCGTTGAACTGGGCCAGATAAATGGGCCCGGTCAACTCTAAAAGTCTTTGGACAACTTCCAAATCTAGACCAAGGACCCCGTCAATCTGGTCCCCCATCGCCTGGGAGTAGAAGTCGGCAATTTGTTGGGCGGAAACCGTAAAATCAGGGCTCCAGTTGGCATCGCGCATTAGCCAGCGGGAAACGCCGAGGTGTTCTTTGAGCGGCGCCGGCGGTTCAACGTCCACCCCCTTGGTTTCCAGCAGACCGTCGAGGTTGTAAACGTCGTCAACGACCAACTTGTCAATCCGTCCCTTGTCCAAAACCACTTTGCCGTAAGAACCGATGAAGCCCCCGGTCGGCCGGATCTCGTTGGAGTTTTGGAAAACCAAGAGGTAGGTTTTTGGGGACTGGTGGCCCAAAAGTTCCGGCAGGGCGGCGGTTAAAGTTTTCAGAAGCGGGGTGGTCTCTTTGAGGGCGGCGGTCGTTTCTTTTAGAGTTTGGTAGTAGTTGGTCAGCCGCCCGCCTAGGACCTGGGGGTCAATTTTTTTAAGATGGGCTTCAGCCAGCAGGATTTTTTCTTGAGCCGTGGTCAGAGCGGGACCGGTTTCGTTGAGGTCGAGCGCCGGGATCGAGGTCGAATCTTTAGCGGTTAGATTGAGGGCCGTGGTGACGAGCGGCTCGACACCTTTAGTTTCCTGGGCCAAAGCCGCCGAGAGAAAGGCACCGGCTTGAAGAAAATGGTCCAGGGATTTTTTGACGGGAATTTGTCCAGTGAGGGCGAAGAGCCAGTGAAGGTCGTCAAGGTTTCCGCTAGCGTTTTCGAGGCGGCTTTCGGCGGAGAGGGTGCCCTTCTCCGCTTTTTCTAAATCTAGAGTTTTGAAACTGTCTTGGAAACTATTTAACTGGCGCTTGGCCGAGTAGGTGTTGAGGGCCAGGCTGAGGCCGGGAAAGAGAGCGAAGTAGGCGATTAAGGCCCCCGCCGCTAGGAGGAGGACTTTAGGGAGTTTGGCCCGCCGAAAGCGTTCCGCATTCGGGCGGGTAAATATTTTAGGTAACTTAAGTAACTTGGGAAACTTGGGAAACCTGATTCTACGAGACGGCTTTTCTTTTTCCGGTTCGGGCCGAAGGCCCTCCGTAGGGGCGGCGAGGGAAGGTTCGGGGACAACAACTTTCTTTTCTTCGTAGAGACGCCCCGACGGCCTGCCTGCCGGCGAGGCAGGGGCGTCTCTACCCTTTTTAACCAACCCCTTCTCCCTCAAAACCTCCAGAACCCCCTCTTTGAGAGAAATTTTCGGTTCCCAACCCAATCCCCGCTGGGAATCGCCGTCAATAACCGGTGGTTCGCTGAGGACCGTTTTTTCCCGCGGCGGTTTGAAGACCACCCGTAAATCTTCGCCGACCAACTCTTTGAGAAGATAAACCAATTCCAGGGGGGTGGTCGGTTCCAGAGTGGTCAGGGGATAAATTTTCCCCAGGGTCTCTTTGGAAAAAAAGGCCTCGAGAATCCCGTCGACGACGTCGTCAATATGGGTGTAATATTCTTTTTCGAGACCCTCCCCGTAAACGATCAGGTCCTGCTTGGTTAAAAGTTCTTCGATCAGGCGACCCAGTGATCCCGAGGAGTTAAGGTCCATTTGCGGGCCGTAAACCTCGCCCAGCCGGACGATGCGGACGTCCAGGCGGTCATCCTCGAAGGCTTCCCAAACTAGGGCTTCGGCAAATCTTTTGGCCTCGGCGTGAGCGAAGCGCCGCTCTTGTTGGGGGTCGGCGCCAAAGTAGTTTTCCAGTTCTTGAGAGGATAAAAGTCCGCGGTAAACATCAATTGAGGAGGCGAGCAAGAATTTGGCCCCCGAACGCTTGGCCAGATTTAGGAGATTCCTGGTTCCCAGAGCGTTGGTTAGAAGAGCGTCCAGACTGGTTTCTTTGCGTCCGGAAAGATAAACTTCCAAAGCGGCCAGGTGGAAAATATAGTTGACCGATTCCACCTCTTCCGGCAGGCGGTTGTTGATATTGGCATCAATGAAGGTGAAGCGGGGGTGGGCGGTTAAAGGTTGGATGGAACTGCGGCGGCCGGTTTTGAGGTTGTCAAGGACGACCACCCGGCATTGGGTTTGGAGGAGTTTTTCGGCCAGATGCGAGCCGAGGAAGCCGGCTCCCCCGGCGATCAAAATCGTGGGCAGAGAATCAGATTTCTTAATGGTTGGGACAGTGTTGCTGGACATGGTCCAATTGTAGTATAGACGATTGGGCTTTACAGCGCAAGAGATTTTTGCTACCCTGAGGTCACGATGGAACTGCGGGAGTATGTGGAAATTATCAGAAAAGATTGGCGTTGGGTAGTCATTTTGGCAGCCGTTTTTGGGGGGTTAGCCCTTTTTGTTTCTCTGCAGTTGCCCCCAACCTACACCACCTCCCTGACTCTTTATGTCAAGCGTCAGGCGGCCGAAGCCAACCCCGATTATTACACCTTCGACGGCTATTACTCCCAACAGGCGGCGGAAAAATTCACCGAGACGGTGGTCGGGTTTTTAAAGAGCAAAGACATTCTGCTGGCCTCGGCCAAATTGGCCGACCTCTCCACCGACCAAAAAAGTTTGGAGCAGTTAGAAAGCAGTATTGAAATCAAACAGGTGGCCCCCCAGTTGGTCAGTTTGAAGGTTGAACAGGGAGACAGTCAGGAGGCCAAAAAGTTTTGCACCTCTCTGGCCCAAGCAACCACCGAGCGAATCAACTTGCTCAACCAGACGGGGGATAAGGCCATCTCGGTAGACCTTTTGAATCCCGAACCGCTGGTGGAGAAAAACGAGGTCCCTCTGGTGGTCAACACTTTGGTGGGAATTTTGGTCGGAACGCTTCTTTTTCTTCTTTACATTTTTCTGAAAGAATACTTCGGGTCCTGATGGAGAAAATCCTTTTGTACACCGATGGTGGTTCGCGCAACAATCCCGGTCCGGCGGCGACTGGCTTTGTTTTGCAGAATGACCAAGGTCAGGTTCTTAAAAAAGGCGGATCGTTTTTGGGTAGGGCGACCAACAACGAGGCCGAATATCAAGCCTTGATTGAGGGCCTGCGGGCGGCCAAAAAGTTTAGTCCGGACTACTTGGTTTGCTTTTTGGACAGCTTGTTGGTGGTTAACCAACTAACCGGTGTTTTTAAAATCAAGGAAGCGCGCTTGCGGAAGTTGGTTTTTGAAGCCAAGGCCTTGGAAAAAAATTTCGAGTCGATCCGCTATGAACACATTCCCCGTGAGGAAAATGAGGAGGCCGACGCGATTGTTAACCAAATTTTAGATGAAAAAGCGAATCATCCTCGAAACGCTCCATTACGCTGATATTTTTGATTATCCCCTCACTGCCGATGAGATTAAAAAGTTTTTGGTTGGGACGGCCGACGCGACCTTCGAAGAAACATTGATGCAGATTTCCGCCGATTTGGTACTGATTCACGTCGATAATTTTTATTGTTTGCCGGGGCGGGAAGAGATTGTTGGACTTCGGCGGCGGCGGGAGGAGTGGTCAAAGCCGAAATCGAGAAAAGCTCAACGAATCGCGAGTCTTTTGAAATTTATCCCCTGGATAAAATTGATCGGGGTGACAGGGGCCCTGGCGATGGGGAATAGCGACGAGGAAGACGATATTGATTTGATGATCATCACCTCGTCCGGTAGGCTGTGGTTGACGCGGGGGCTGGTGGCCACCTTTTTGCTTCTGACCGGACAATACCGCCGAGCGAGCAAGATTAAAAATCGGATTTGTCCCAATCTAATGCTTTCTGAAAAGGCCCTTGAATTTCCCGACCGCGATCTTTTCACCGCCCACGAAATTGTCCAGATGAAGCCAATTTTTGAGCGGGGGAATACCTATCAAAAATTTCTATGGGCAAATAAGTGGATTAAAGATTTTTTACCTAACTGGAGACCGGATGTTTAATCTTTTGGAAAAGTTGGCCTACAAACTTCAGCTGAAGTATATGGAAAAGAAGAGGACAATTGAAATCACTACCCCCTCCGTCATCCGCTTCCATCCCCACGACATTCGTCAAAAAGTTCTCGGAGAGTATCAGGAGAGGGTTAAGGATTTTTAACTGATACCGTACCGCCGTTTGCGGTTAGCTCTCGCAAACTGGGGGATTTGTTTCCCGTAAGAAACAATAATTTCCGAGAATTTCCGAGGCAGTGGGGCGATGGTTGGTCAATCTACTTAAAAACGCTACGATCCTCGAGATTTTGATGAGGTGTTTCACTTGAATTTTCGACGATCGTCGGGATTTTAAGTAAACCCAAATCCCTCAATGATGGGGGTTGTAAGTAGGGGTCTTGGTAACAGTTTAGCGGTATGTATCGCTAAACTTTAAAAGCGTAAGGCTGCCTACCTTCCAAAAAGATCTGGATGGTTAGACGGCCCCGTGCGCGAAGCGTGTTTCCTTAGCCCCCGGCCTGTTTGATGGCCTTGATGACCTCGAGAACACTCCTTTCGCTGGCGGTAGATTCGGCAATCTGCTGCCGCAAGCCTTCCTCGAGGTTATTGATGCGTCGAACGAGACCGTCAAACTCCTTGGTGGAGGGAACCACCACGTAGCTGACGGTCGGTTTGCGGTTGAAGAGTGCGCGGACATTGGGGTCTCGATGGTCTTTTATCCGCCCGTCGATGATCTGGGCGGTTACTTCGAACCACGGACCTTTCCAACCACCGTCGCGCTCTTTGATCGTAACCACATCCCCCCTCCAAAATCCGGGAGGGTAGGGGGCGGCCTTGACGGCCAACCAGCAAGGGTCCCCCGGCCTCATCTTAGAGTAACTCTGTCCAGCCATTTTCTCCTCCTCTCTTCTGATTTGATAGTTCTCCCAACTAACCTGTATTTTAATACTACCAGAGGTATTATTCGTTTGTCAAATTGGATTACCCTGTCTTGAGTTTTGATCGACAGTAGTCCGGCTACCGTAGCAAAGGGCCTCGTCTTATTCTGGTTTTGCCCAATCGATTTACCTAAAAACGCTACGATCGTAAAGATTTTGATGAAATCGTTTACTCAAATTACTAACGATCGTTGGGATTTTCGGTAAGTCCGAACCCTCCCCATCCCGGCAACCCCTAGGTAGTCAGGCGGCAAGCAGGTTTTGAGAATAGTTCAACAGTCTATACTGTTGAACTATTTATTAATTAAAGTTGAATTTGACATCTTCTAAAAAATGTGCTTTAATCTCCGTAGTAGCTTAATTAAAGGCTTTGAAGGGGAGAATGGGCCCTTTCGTCCCGATGTGACATCGGGGCAGGCTGAACGGTGAAAAGCTTACACTCATTAGCCGCCTCCGGAAGCTGTCCGTTATCATGCAGCACACCGATGTCGTTTTCGGATGGAGTCGGTGATAGAGGTTCGGTCAGTAATGAGCGAACAAATCAAGGTGGCAACACGGCGCGACCGTCCTTGAAGAATCATCGGTTTTTGGTGGTTCTCCAAGGGCGGTTTTTTTGTTTTGCCCTAAATTCATAGAAAAGGGAGGAGGTGAGAGAAATGGAAGAGCAGACGTTTGAGGAGCTTTGTAGATCCGTTTTAATGGGGAGTACGAAGCTCAACGAAGTTCCCGAGGATCTCCGCGAAACCGTTCGGCAGCGTGTTCGAGAACTGCAAGCGCAAACTGCGGTCGGTGAAGACGAGGTCGCTGGCGGCGAGTGGTAGATCTTTAGGACGGAAAGAGGGGCGGACAGCGATTGTGCACTTCGTGTGCCCGCCCCTCTTTCCAAAGTTTATCACGAGCACGTTACTGGTGTATAATTAAGAGGAGGTTAGAAATGATGAAAAAGAAAAGAATTCTTACTGGGGATCGGCCGACGGGGAAGTTGCATATCGGCCACTACGTGGGGTCGTTGAAGAATCGCGTCCGCCTGCAGGACGAATACGAGTGTTTCTTTATCGTCGCCGATTTGCACACCCTGACGACGGCGCCGGAGAAAGAAAAAATTGCCCAACTTTCCGAAAATATCCGCGAGATGGTCATGGACTATCTCTCCGTCGGGATTGACCCGGCGAAGTCAACCATTTATCTTCAGTCGCAGGTTCCCGAAGTGACCTATCTTTCTCTGCTTTTTTCGATGCTCGTTTCCGTTCCCCGCTGTCAGAGAGTGCCGACGCTCAAAGAGGTGATGCGCGACCTTCAAATCAAACAACCCTCATTAGGACTTTTGACCTACCCCGTTCTCCAGGCGGCGGATATTTTGATGGTTCGGGCCGACCTCGTTCCGGTCGGTAAGGATCAGGAGTCTCATATCGAACTAACCCGTGAAATTGCCCGCAAGTTTAATTCTGAATTTAGCGAAGTCTTTTCCGAACCGGAACCGCTGATTGGCGAAATCCCCACTCTGGTCGGCACCGACGGTAAGGCGAAAATGAGTAAATCGCTTGGCAACTGTATCTATCTCTCTGACTCGCCAGAGGTGGTCAAGGAAAAGGTGAGGGGAATGTACACCGACCCAAACCGCGTCCATCCAACCGATCCGGGAACGGTTCCCAACAATCCTGTGTTTATCTACCACAGCGCTTTTAATTCCAACAAAGAGGAAGTTGAAGACCTTAAGGAGCGGTATCGCGCAGGGAGGGTAGGGGATGTTGAGGTCAAAGAAAAATTAGCCCGGGCCTTGAATGGGTTTTTGGATCCCATCCGTCAGCGGCGAAAGGGGTTTGAATCCCAGTCGGGGCTAGTTGATGATATAATTAGGGAGGGAAGTGCGCGGGCGCGCCAGGAGGCGCGGGAAACTTTGAAACTTGTTAAGGAAAAGATGGGGTTGGAGTATTTTTTGTAGTGATACACTTGTGTGTTATTGAATAACAACTAAAGCTGTTATTCCAATTCGGAAGGTGGTGACAGAGAATGAAAAATTTGGTAGTAATTTTAGGGGTCATTGGATTGATTGTTGTCCTCGGTGTGGTGGCCGTGGTTGGTTTTTACAATGGTTTGGTGACTAAAACGACCAACATTGACGGCCAGTGGGCTCAGGTGGAGACTCAGTATCAACGACGGTTTGATCTGATTCCCAACTTGGTCAACACGGTTAAGGGACTATTTGGGCAGGAGCAGAAGGTTTTCGGGGAGATCGCCGAAGCGCGGACGCGCTACAGTGGAGCAACGTCGGTTGATGGCAAAGTCGCGGCGGCTGGAGAACTCGAAGGAGCGCTGGCGCGGCTCTTAGTCATTGTTGAGAGTTACCCAGAGATCAAGTCTGATGCCGCGGTGATCGGGTTGATGGACGAATTGGCCGGTACCGAAAACCGGGTGGCCGTTGAGCGCCGACGCTTTAACGATTTGGTCAAGGATTACAACACGACGATTAAACGCTTCCCGGGCAACATGCTGGCGCCGATGTTTGGTTTTTCCGAGCGGGCGTTTTTTGAAGCCGTTGAGGAAGCTAGCACAGCTCCGGAAGTAGAGTTTTAGACGTTCGACGACGACGACGACGGGGGGGGTGTAGCTGCAGGTCTTTGACCTGCCTTGTCGTCGATCGTCGAGGCGCATCAAAGATGCGCAGCTACAAATTATGAAAAAACGCATTGCCGTTATTTTGGTTTTGTCCGCTCTTCTTTTTGCAGGGTCTGCTCCTTCCGTTTCCGCTTTAGACTTTCCCGATCCCGAAGGTTTTGTCAACGACTTTGCCGGAATTTTGAGTCTGGAGGTCGAACAGAATCTTGAGCAGAAACTAATCCAGTTGGAGAAAGACTCCGCAATTGAAATCGCGGTAGTCACCGTCGGGTCTCTGGAAGGAACCACGGTTGAGGATTACGCCGTCCGTCTTTTCAAGGATTGGGGGATTGGGAAGAAGAATGAAGACAACGGCGCCCTTCTCCTGGTGGCCGTTGACGAGCGAGACTACCGCCTAGAGGTCGGTTACGGTTTAGAACCTCTGTTGACGGACAGCAAGGCGGGGAGGATCGGTAGAAACATCATCAAACCAAATTTTGCCGAAGGTAATTACGATGCCGGAACGACCGAAGCCGTAGACGCCCTTATTAAGGTAGTTTACGGAGAGGAAGTTGATCTGGGACCGACTACTTCGGAATCCGATACCGGGGACGGTGAAGCGGTTTGGTTTCTCCTGGTCATCGGTTCAATTTTCCTTTCCTACCTGACCTCCTTTTTGGCGCGCTCTAAACGCTGGTGGCCGGGGGGAATCATTGGTGCGGTTTTGGGGTTGATTTTGAGCTTTTATTTGGTTCCCTTTTTGGCGTCCTTGATCTCCAAATTTTTGGTAACCCTCGGTCTGGGGGCTGTCGGTTTACTATTTGACTTTATCCTGTCCAAGAATTATAAAAAGCGAAAGAAGGGAGGTTTGCCGACCTCCTTTTGGCACAGCGGGGGAGGGTTTTTCGGCGGTTCGGGCGGATCTGGTGGGTCGCGTGGCGGAGGGTTTGGCGGAGGGTCTTCCGGTGGAGGTGGGGCGAGCGGAAGTTGGTAGGGGGTGAAAAGTATGGCCGAACGGGAAGTTGGAAAAGTTACTCACTACTATACAAATATCGGTGTGGCGATTGTGGAGGTGACCGACACGCTCAAGGTCGGTGACCGGATTCACGTCCAAGGGGCCACTTCGGACTTCGAGCAAGAGGTAACCTCGATGCAGATCGAACACGAAGAGGTTCAAGAAGCAGAGTCCGGCGATGCCATTGGTTTGAAGGTTGAGGAAAAGGCCCGCGGTGGGGATAAAGTTTTTGTTGTTGAAGACTAGTGGTGCTTTAACAAAAATTCAATCCTCGAAGCCAGCCTAGGCATTCTGGTCAGCGGCCCGGGTAGCGGAGGGAAGATGGTGATTTCGACCGCCGAGACGCCGGGGACCGACTCTAGATATTTCTGGGCCGAGTCCAAACTCCTTCCGGTCAGTCCTTCCTTGATCTTCTCCTCGTCAACCTTGGAAACCACCGAGGCCTTAACCTTGGCGATGATTTGGAGCATCTTTTCTCCTTCCTCGTCCTCGACCATCCTGGCCGCTCCCGCTTCGGTGGTCAGGTCCTTATCCGAGAGATCAAAATCTTCGGGAACGCTGTCCTTGAGTAGCTCGGAGACGAGGGTGTTAAGTTGGGTTTGCGAGTAGACCAGGGCGCTTCCCTTCAGTCGAAGGAATAGTTTGAACTCTTCGGTTTCCTCGTCAACCTCCTTGTCAAAAGTTTGGCCCAGAATCTCGTAGGCGATCGCCTCCTCGTCCAACTTCTGGTCCCCAACCGCGCGGCTTTTAATGTCTTTACGAGCCTGGCCTTCCAGCTCCTCTTTAAGTTTCTGCAGAAGGCGGTTCTGGTCATCACTACTAACGATGGTCACCTCTTCTTTCTTTCCCCCCTCGAAATTAGCGCTGTTTTGGCCCAGAAAACTGTCGGTCGAAAGGCCGGCGATCGAAAACTGGGAGTCGGTTTCCACGTTGTATTCCTCTCCGAATTTTTCTGCGGTCACCCGCGCGGCCTCTTTCCCGGGAGTGTAGGTAGTGGTCCGTTCCTCGGGGGTGGCCGAAATGGAGGCGGTTTGGGGGGGAACGGTCAACTCTTCGTCAAGAAGAAATTTCAATTTTTCGCCCTCGATGCGGATCAAGGTGACGGCCGTGTCTCGAGGGAAAGTTTTTTCGTCGTCGGTCCAGTTATAGATGGTAATCTCGCCCTCGGCCTTGGTCCCCTTCTCTTTTTTGCCAGTCGCTTCGGCCTTTTGCTCTCCTTTTTCTTCGACTTCAATCAGCACCGCGGGCAGGATTCGCTTTTCTTGATCAATAGCGGTCGCGCTGGGGCTGGCGGTTAGTTCAAAACTGCGGACCAGGTTTTCCGAGCGAACCGTTAGGCGGACGGTGGCCTTGGGGACCGTCCAAAGGAGAGCGAAAATAGCTCCCAATCCGGTTAGACCGACGCCGGAGAAGAGAAGAAACTTCTTGAACCCGGGGGACTTGAAAATTTTTAGTAGGTTAAGTCCGCTTTTCTCCCCCCCCACATCCGCGGATGTGGGGGGGCTGACATCTACACCTTCTTTAAAACCCATCCCCCCGATCGGGGCCAAGGTATTCAGCAAATTTTGACCCCGAGGGTCGTCAGTTTCCAACTCCAATTTTACCCCTAACTTATTCGCCTCTTTTTTGAGAATTTTTAGGGTCAGCAAATTGTTCAGAAGTGGGGAACCGTCGGGAATGGTTAAATCAACTTGACCCCCCTCACCCCGCGATTTTAGTTTTTCCAAAACGGTAAATAACTTGTCGCTCGCTTTAAGATTAAGATTCATTGCTTTCCCTCCAAATTTCTTCACCGACTAGCCTCATATCTTGAGGGCCAATATCGGTTCGCACCTCGACCGTCGGAGGCGAGGTAAAGGGTAGGGTTTTCATTAGTGGGTAGTCGGAGAGATGTTCCTTGAGTTGTTCTAGGCGAGCGCCGTTGCCGGTTAAGATTATCCGTGGGGGGAAAGTTTTAATTCCCTCAAAGTTTTGCAGGGCAGTTTCGACTCCCGAAAGCCAGAGATCCTTGACCGACTCCAGGGCCTTTTCAATTTTCAAAGACCTCTCTTCCCTTATTTGACGCTTGGCGTAGGCGATTTTTTCTTCCTTCGCTTCTTTTTTATCAAACGCTAAGCGTTTGATAAGGGCGTCAGTAAAGGTTTCTCCACCGATCGGCAGGGGCACCGACCCCCAGACCCCGCCGCCGAAAACCACGGCCAGGTCGGTAATTTCCCCCCCAATGTCTAGAATGAGGGCGTTGAAATCCTTGGGTCGGCCGTTGGCCAAGGCTTTGACCAAAATAAACATCAGCGAGGAAACGGCCCAGAGATCCAGATTCAGTTCTTTGAGGGTTTTCGAGAGTTGTTGAAGATGGGCGGTCGGACTGTAGGCGGTGGAGATGGAGGCCTCCAAAACCTGCCCCCCTTCGCCCGTGGCCGATCTGCCCGGCGAGTAAACCCTCCCATCTAGTTTGTAATAGAGAGTTTCCGAATCAATCAATTGGGGGATTAGTTCGAGGTCGCCGGTGAACTGGGGCATTTGGACAGCCGCTTTTATTTGGGCGGTTTTGAAAATTTGTTCGTTGAGTTTTTGAATTTCGTCGGGCCTGATTTCTTTCTCGGGGTGGGGGCGGTTGAGGCGAATGGTGGTCGTTAAAGACCAGCAGTTCTGCCCGCCGAGAGCGACTACCGCCTGTTGCGGCCGAAGACCAGCCTCGTCGGCTGCCTGTTCGACCGCCTCGCTTGGTGTTCCTTTCCCCTTTCCTAAAAGCTGAACCTGTTCGTTTGAGGCCTGCCTGCCGGCAGGCAGGGAAAAAATGAAGGCTTTGGTCGAAGTCGTCCCAAAATCTAAGGCAATAAAGTTTTCTGGTTGCTTTGGGATCTTTTTAAAAAAATTGAGTGGATTGAACATGGCAGAGTATAAAATCCTAAATTCTAAATTCGAAGCTCCAGATAAATCCCAAATCACAAATTCTAAACATTTAGAATTTTTCCGTAGACCCTCCTCACTCCTCTCCCAACACTCTTCTGTCTTATTATTTTAAACGATTTTAGTTCTCCTGTCGATTTGACGTGGGGCCCAGCGCAAAGTTCTTTAGAAACTTTCCCAATTTTGTACATTGTCACCTTATCCGCTTGTTTATATTTCTCGGCGAACAGGGCCTCGGCCCCCTGGTCGATCGCTTCTTGATAGGTTGTTTCGACACACTTGATCCCTATATCCTTCTTGATCCAACCATTCACAAGCTCTTCGATTCTTTTTAATTCTATTCCGGTTAATTTACGATCGAAGGTGAAGTCGAAACGCAGCCGTTCTGGGGTTAAGTCCTGCCCGGCTTGATGGACGCCCTCTCCTAAAATTTCCCTTAGGGCCTGATTTAAAAGGTGGGTGGCGGTGTGCAAAGGGGCAATCTCTTCGGGTTGGTATTCTTCGAACTTCTGCGCCGCTCGCGCTCTCTTTCTCTGTTTTTCCATCTCCTTTTCGAACCCCTCGGTGTCGACTTCGAAACCTTTCTCTTTGGCGATTTCCACCGTCAAATCCAACGGAAATCCAAAAGTATCGTAAAGCTTAAAAGCATCCGCTCCCTGTATTCCCGACCCCTTTAACATTTTCTCTAATTCTTTGAGACCGCGTCCGAGAGTCTGCCCAAACTTCCGCTCTTCTTCTTCGACGGTTTTTACAACCTCGATTTCTTTTTCCGAAAGATGCGGATATTCTTGGTCCATAATCTCTATCGCTTTCTTGGCCGGATGACTTAAAAAAAGCCCGTTGATTTCCAGAAGAAGTCCGTGGCGAACGGCTCGACGGATGATTCGGCGGAGGACATAGCCTCGATCTTTGTTGGAGGGAACGACCCCGTCGGCGATGAGGAAGGCCGCGGCCCGGGCGTGGTCGGTGACAACGCGTAAAGACTCAACAGGCTGTTTTTCTGACCCCACCTCAGCCAGATCGGAAACGACTTCGTAAATGGGTTTGAAGAGGTCTGTTTCGAAGATCGAATCCTTTTCTTGTAGAAGGATAGCAAACCTTCCCAACCCCGCCCCAGTATCCACACTTGTAAAGGGTAATTTCTCAAAACTGCCGTCTTCTTTGCGGTCGTACATCATAAAAACTCCAGCGTTCCAAATTTCCATGAAACGATCGCAGTTGCAACCAACGCAGCAATCTTTTTTCCCGCAACCGTATTGTTCTCCGCGGTCATAGTATGTTTCCGTGCAGGGTCCGAAGGGGCCAACAGGGCCGGGAACCCAGAGATTATCTTTAGCTGGAAGTTCCACAATTCTTTCTTTTGGCAAACCCACCTTTTGCCAGTAAGTGATGGATTCCTCATCTTTGGGGATTTCCTCATTGCCCGCGAAAACCGTTGCCCAGAGACGGTTGGGATCGAGGTTGATTTCCTTGGTCAAAAACTCCCAGGCGAGGGCGATAGCTTCTTCTTTGAAGTAATCACCGATCGACCAACTGCCCATCATCTCAAAAAAGGTCAAGGTGCGTCTATTTTTGCCAACTTTATCGAGGTCTTCGGTGCGCAAGCAACGTTGAATGTTACAAAGCCGTTTAGCCGGCGGTTCTTTTCGGCCTAGAAAATAGTCTTTGAGCGGAGCCATTCCGGAGTTAACGAAAAGCAGAGTGGGGTCGTCCTCGGGAACAAGGGAGGCCTGAGGAATTTGGAGGTGGTTTTTGGCAACGAAAAAATCAATAAACTTTTTCCGAATCTCCTCGTGGGTCATCTTGAAGTTATTATAGTCGTCTTGCGATTACAGCGCAAGCCGCCTGTATCGTGAGTGATATGATGGAAGGGGAACGCGGCTACAAGGGTGATGTAACTTCCGTACGGCCGTACGCGATTTACATCACTTCCGCAAATCTTCTGAAGAAGGCTAACCTGCTTTAGGAGAAATTTCTCGAACGGCGGAGGCGACGGCGGCGTGAGCAATATCTTTACCAGCCGAACTTTCATAAGGGTAAACAATAATCATCGAAGATTCCTCTTTGGACATTGCGGAAAGATTTTGAATCTCTCGCAAATGAAAACCACCCTTCTGCTGGCCCAGAATTTTGCTGGCTTCCGCCATTTTGTTAGCGACGGCTACTTCTGCCTCGGCCTGAATCTGCTTGGCTTGGGCTGCCCGACGGGCGCGGGCGATAACGGCTAATTCTTGAACCAACTCTGGTGGGGTGTCAATATCGGTAATTCTGACCGCTCGAACGTTAACCCCATATGTAGTGGCATCGGCATCAATTTGGGCCTTAAGTTGCTTAGCAATTTCTTCAACTGATAACCCTTGTTCCATAAGTGCGATTATTTTCTTGTTCCTTGCTGATAAAGCTGGTTTTTCTTCTGGTTGTTCGGGTAGGATTCCGACTTCCTCAACGATTTTCATTTCTGTTTCGATTATAACCAGTTCGTTAGTTAAGTCAGTCAGTTGTTTTAGAATTTCCAAATACCTTGTCGATATTGCCTCTTTATCAATCTCCTTTCTCTCATAATTCCTGCACTTAGCACCAGCAACTTCGGCACACGTCAGAAGGTATTTGCAAGTCAAACAGCATTCTGGCTTTATCTTCTCAACTTCTTGTGGTTTATTCTTTTTTGCCATTCTATCACCTCCGTTTCTGGTTTACACTATTCTCCTAACTTATCTGCCCAAAATAGCCAATATTACATATATTAAATGTCTGATATATGTTAATTTATATAGACGACAAATATGCAGATATCTGGGTTCCCATGAAAAAGGCTGTTTTTAGAAAAAAGAGGGAATAGAAGAGAAATCTTACTGATGTATACTACATTGAACCTTTCTCTTTCAATAAATCTTGCACCGCATCTGTTTTTTGTTTCTTTGTTGTTGCCTTCTTGAACTCAATCTTATCTTGGTATGAGAAGATGTTTGTGCAAAGTCGATATGCTGGACATATGGGGTCGCATTTGGGAGCATTTTGTTTTTGGATTTCGTGTACCTCTGCAAACAATTCGCTTATTCTTGGGCAGTATGGCTTTGTTGCTACAAGCTTGATGCGACCTATTGGGGGTTGTATTGTACTTGGAGAAGGCGCGGGCAAGCACCTTCCATCTCTTTGGAACATATGTTGACCATGATATTGATAGCGTTCTAGCATGTCTGGTAATTTTTTAATCCTTGCTTTCAGTTTGTCGTTTGTATAATTATGCTCGATTGTCTCGATTGCTATCTCAGTCTGTAAATTTTCATCT
>Ga0209121_10001068_pt1 | contig 28732 bp, 28 predicted proteins | sample Cruoilmetagenom3_FD_187292 | JGI IMG/M metagenome (GOLD analysis project Ga0209121, IMG submission 187292) | Oil polluted marine microbial communities from Coal Oil Point, Santa Barbara, California, USA - Sample 3 (SPAdes) (version 2) | ecosystem: Environmental > Aquatic > Marine > Oil seeps ...
TGAATATGCGGTATATAAAGGTTTATGATTTGAAGCTTGTCCTCATTGAATTCCAACAGTTTTCCTATGATGGCAGCTTCATTGAGAAAATCATATTTCCCTTCAACCATCTTGGGAGTGGCACCTGCTGAGGATTGTAAATCATAATAATAAGAAAGGTCATTGGTTGAAAAAATATCATAGACAGTTTTGCAGCCATTGCAACAGAAATTCTTCCCATCGTGTTCAATAGGTTTCTTACCGCAATCGTCATCACAATGATAACAGTTGACCTTATCCATTCAAATTTACTTATACCTGCTGCAAATATTTGTAACTTTACCAAATATATAAATGATAATTGTCATCTTTTCGATATTTTTATTGAATTATTCAAAAAGCACCAAGACATTACTCTATGGAACAAGGAGAACAGACTAGATGTGAGAATTGCATTGTAAGACAATTCAATTCTTTACGGGCCATGAATAAGGGGGAACTTAAAAAAGTCTCAGACTCCAAAGTGACCTTAAAAGTAAAAAAGGGAGAAGCTATTTTTGAAGAAGGGGATAAATTAGATGGTGTTTTCTGTGTACGCAATGGTGTTTCTAAACTTTCCAAATTAAGCGCTAACGGTAAGGATCAAATCGTGAAGTTGGCCAGTAAGGGAGAGGTAATGGGTCATCGGTCTGTTATAGCTGAAGAAACCTCAAATTTGAGTGCTGTTGCCGTTAATGATATGGAAGTCTGTTTTATCCCAAAAGATAGCATTGTACATACCCTAAATCAGAATCCTAATTTTGCGGTTGAGGTATTGCGCCATATGGCCCATGATTTAAAAGAGGCTGATGATGTTATTGTAAATATGTCGCAGAAAACCGTAAAACAGCGTATCGCTGAGGCATTTTTATACCTTAAGAATAATTATGGTGAAGATGATAAAGGTTTCTTAAACCTAACTCTTTCAAGAGAGGATATCGCCAATGTAGTGGGAACAGCTACAGAATCAGCCATTCGTATCATTTCGGAATTTAAAAAGAACGGAATGATCAAAACCTCTGGCAAAAAAATAGGTGTTATCGACGAAAAACGACTTCAAGATCTGATTGAAGGTTTTTGATCTCTTGATTGCTTCTGATTTCAATTTAGTTCTATATTCCTGTTATTAAGAATGGTCTGTAATAGAGCATTTAGGCCAATTATAAAAAACTGACATAAGTCATAGTTTCCAACATCTTCTTCCAATAATTTTATCCCGCTATAAAATATTAATTGGAATGAAAAATATATTGTTGCCTACGGACTTTTCAGATAACGCGTGGAATGCCACCAAGTATGCTATAGAATTGTTCAAGGATGAAGAATGTGTTTTTCATTTGCTGAATACCTATACCCCGGCAATCGCTAGTAGTAGGTTTATGGCCACTTCTTTAAGTGGCGGAGAGTTAGAGGACGGAGTACGCAGTAATTCAGAGCGTGGACTTAAGAATGTTCTTAACAAAATCAACAAAACCAATAAATACCCTGGGCATAGTTTTAAGGCCATTTCATCTTTTAGTTTATTGGTCGATGAAATTAAGGAGATTGTTGAAAAAAAAGCAATAGATTTAATAGTGACCGGTACCAAAGGAGCATCGGGCCTGGATGAGGTATTTATGGGAAGCAATACTGTGCGCATCATCAAGTCTGTCAAGAATAGTCCCGTTTTGGCCATTCCTCAGTTTTTTGAATATGTAAAGCCTTCAGAAATTGCTTTCGCCACAGATTTCAATCGTTTTTATTCGCAGTCTGAATTGCAACCAATGATTGATTTAGCCCATACTTTTAAAGCGACAATTCGCATTGTGCATGTACAATATGAAATAAAGGCATTGACCGAGATACAGCAGTTTAATCTTAATATGTTGCGTAAATATCTTAGTGAGTGTGAGTATTATCTACATACCGTATCAGAATTGAACTCAGTCTCTAAAACCTTAGAGGTCTTTGCAGAAGAACTCGATATTCATTTATTGGCAATGTTGAATTTTCAACATAGTTATATGGAAAAGATGACCCGCGAACCTGTGGTTAAACGCTTGGCTTTCCATACGCAGATACCATTATTGGTCATCCCAGAACTCGGTATGGGCAAACCAACAAAATCTACAATTGGTAAAGAAAACACAGTTGCCAAACTTGATTGACCCATAGGATGATCTTCATAAAAATCCTTGAACGTTTTATCAGTTACGTAATTGTCCGTTAAAACCTTGTAAACCATGTAAACAATCATTAATTGTCCTAATACGGTTACGTAAAAAACCCAATTAAACGGAAAATTCATGGCTGCCATAATTATGACAATTACCAATGTAATTGTTGTATTGGCTACCCAAAACATTGCTGTGTTCTTCATTTTTTATTTTCAATTTACTGAATTGGAGGGTTCTTTTGGGTTAAAAAATTGCCAAAAAAAGTACTAATTGGATGTTGTTTCCGTAATCCAGAAACTTTCGAGAACGGGAATCTCCTTTTGTTCGCCAGTCTCTAAAGGATTAAATCCGATTTTGGCAAATATGTACCAAGCCGTCGCTGAAAGGGCGGGAGTCAAATATGCATGGTTCCATAGGAGATTCGTTCCATAACTTGTTCCATGATTACAGGTATATGGTATTCCTTTGGAATCTGAAATCGATGGGCTATTTATAAATGATTTTTCAAGCTCAAAAATTAATTCATTGGCAAAAAAATCATTACCTGAAATCTTATGCGCAACTGCCATTTGTGCAGTGCCTTCCAGCCATACCACATCCTTATCTTCATCAAAGCAATAACCTGAAATTTCCGATCCGTTTACTGTTGAGATTTGTGTGGTGTAATATCGGTCAGCTTGAAATAGATTTTGGGGAGCGTAGTCTTCAAAAATCAAACTACCTAAAGAATGTAAGTCCAAAGCATGATTGTAAGCCGGGTTTTCTGGCCACGCCCATAGAATTTCATTAGTTGAATCCCAACGATTCTCCTTTAAAAAGATCAATATATTTTTATGAAAATCATCGTATCCCTGAACCGCCTTAAAGGCAGTGATCATTCCTTCCGTTACTTTGGGTATTACCGTTCCATCTTCATTTTTGCCTCCCCATAATCCGCCGTCGGTATCTTGTAGCCCTCGTAACCATTGTTCAATGCCCTGTGCCATGGTTTTATATTTCTCATTTCCAGCAACTGCATGATATTTGTTCAAAGCAATTAAGAGCCAAGCATTATCCCCCATCCAAGTTCGGTTTCCGTTTTCACCATTGCCATCCCTAAACTGATAAAAACCCCCATCTGTGCTTAGTAATTCATTGTTTACCTGTTCATTAAAATAATCAAATATCTTTTCGGCACTATCCATTTCATTTAGTTCCATAAAAACAAGAGCGGCCAACGCATTATCATAAAGAGAAACGAAATCGGTATTTTCCGAACTTTCCAGTAGTCCGTTGGCCGATTGTATTTTTACTACCCAATGTACAGCTTTGGATAAATCAGTTTTTGGTTCTACTTCTTCCTTGTCTTCTGGAAGTGTTGTAGTATTAACAACGAGCGGTTCTTCAATACTCGATTCACTAAACACTATGGTTTCGTCTTTCGTACAGGAAAGGAACCATACTATATTTAAGAATACTAGGAGTATTTTATATCGCATATATTTAATAGGTTAGATAAAAGTGTTCATTGTAAAAGTAGTTAGGTAGTAAGTATAATATGATGTTTTACGACCAATTGTAGGATTTTTCGGTAAATGTTATATCAATGAACAGCTAACCCCATTTATGTGTTTTTGAACTTTAGAGCAAAACAATACCATAGCTGTTAAAATGTTGGTTTTTACCGTTTAAGATTGGTTATTTTTACAGAAACAATACATGAACATACCCATACCGATAAAAAAAGGATTGTTATTATTGGTGGAGGTTTCGCAGGCATATCCATTGCGAAGAAACTCAAAAATATTGATGTGCAATTAGTGTTGATAGACAAACATAATTATCATACTTTTCAGCCTTTATTGTATCAGGTATCTACTAGTGGATTAGAGCCCGATTCTATTGCTTATCCTTTGCGCAAAGTCCTGAAAAATATTACTAATTTTCATTTTAGATGGGCAACGGTTGAACATATTGAACCTGAACAACAAATCATATCAACATCAACAGGCAGTTTGACATTTGACTATTTAGTCATGGCCACCGGTACAAGGACAAATTTTTTTGGAAACACAGCAATTGAAAATATTGCAATTCCCATGAAGAATGTTCCACAGGCATTGAATATTCGTAGTTTAATGCTACAGAATTTTGAAAAAGCCGATGATTGTGAAGACCTAGAAGAACGCCGTGCCCTTTTAAATTTTTGCATTATTGGGGCCGGGCCAACTGGAGTGGAATTGGCCGGGGCATTTGCTGAACTTAAAAACCATGTTTTTCCGCGGGATTATAGGCATCTAAATGTATCCGAAATGCAGATTCATCTGTTCGAGGGAGCTTCACGCGTATTACCACCTATGAGCCAAAAAGCATTAAAAAAAGCGATGCAGTTTCTAAATAAATTAGGGGTGATTGTACATTTAAACACTATTGTCCAAGATTATGATGGAGAGTCGATGGTTTTAAAAAACAAAGAAACCATGCGAACCAAAAACTTTATTTGGACGGCCGGTGTTACTGGTGCTGCGATAAATGGCTTTGAAAACGATAAGCTGGTAGAAAGACTAAATCGGTTTAAAGTCAATGGTTTTAACCAAGTAGATGGTTATGACAATATTTTCGCTATAGGCGATATTGCTTATATGCAGACCACAGCATACCCAAAAGGGCACCCTCAAGTTGCCCAGCCAGCAATTCAGGGGGGTGTGCATTTAGCAAAAAATCTAAAAATGCTACTTAGTGGAAAACAGATGAAGGCTTTTAAATACAATGATAAAGGTATTATGGCTACCGTGGGCCGTAACAAAGCAGTGGTAGATCTAAAACGTGCAAAATTTGGTGGGTTTTTTGCCTGATTTATCTGGATGTTCGTTCATCTAATGGCTTTGGTTGGTTTTAGAAATAGGGTCATTGTATTTTTTAATTGGGCTTATAACTATATAAATTTTGATAAGGCTGCCCGATTGATTGTTCGCCCATATAGGCCTAAGGAGTAGATTGTCAAATAGTGGGTAAATAGATACTCGATATAAAAATCCTTCGTATATTTGTGGTGTTGTGTTGAGCTTCAATTTCGATTGAAGCTATGGTGAAGATGTCTTTAGGGCATGAACCAATGAAAGGCTTTCCAAAACTGGGAGGCTTTTTTTTAAGCCTTATCCATAATGGATATTTATGAAATTGTCATTAATCACCTTTTATATCTGAATAAGTTTTATTGAAATAATGGTTTATTGTATTTTTATTGAAGATAATTTAATAATACAATTATGCCGTTATATCATAAATTGGGTAAAATACCTCCAAAGAGACATACTGTTTTCAAAAAGCCTGATGGCTCCTTGCACTATGAACAATTGTTCGGTACCATTGGTTTTGACGGCATGTCAGCTTTGATGTACCATTTGCACCGGCCGACCATGGTGAAAGAAGTAGGAGAAACCAAGGATGTGTCTCCCATAGCTTCGGTACCCCATAATATAAAATCGAGATTGTTAAAAGGATTTCAAGTACAGCCGGAAGATGATTTTTTGGAAAGTAGAAAAATAGTGCTTTTTAACTCTGATGTGAATGTGGCTTTGGCAGCACCAAAGAAATCAATGGTGGAGTATTTTTATAAGAATGCCGACGCCGATGAATTGTTGTTCATCCATAAAGGAACTGGGACTTTAAAAACTTTATTGGGCGAAATTCCTTTTGAATACGGTGATTATCTCTTGATCCCCCGTGGAATGATCTATCAAATTGAATTTGATACTGAAGATAATCGTCTATTGGTAACCGAATCTTATAGTCCCATCTACACACCAAAAAGATATCGCAATTGGTTTGGGCAGCACTTGGAACATTCACCTTTCTGTGAGCGCGATTTTAAATTGCCCCAAAACTTGCAGACCCATGATGAGATTGGGGAGTTCGTTATAAAGGTCAAGAAGCAGGGACAGTTACATCATTTGGTCTATGCCTCACATCCTTTTGATGTGGTGGGTTGGGACGGCTATAACTTCCCATACGGATTTTCAATACACAATTTTGAACCTATTACCGGGAGGGTGCATCAACCGCCACCAGTACACCAGACTTTTGAGACGAATACTTTTGTGGTTTGTTCATTTGTGCCCCGTATGTATGATTACCATCCAGAAGCCATTCCGGCGCCATACAACCATTCAAATATAGACTCTGATGAGGTTTTGTATTATGTTGATGGTGACTTCATGAGTCGCACTAATATTGACAAGGGATATATTTCATTACATCCTGCAGGTATTCCTCATGGGCCACATCCTGGAACTTATGAAGCGAGTATCGGGAAATCTAAAACTGAAGAGTTGGCCGTAATGATAGATACATTTAAACCATTACAACTTACGCAAACTGCTTTGGATATTGATGATGGAAAGTATTACAAGTCTTGGTTGGAGTAGGGCGTAAGTCCTTATTTTCATTCCGCACTTGACACGAAACCCAATTTTAAATTGGATTCCTGCCTTCGCAGGAATGACAAACCTATTGGTTAATCCGAATAATTTCTTTAATTCGATTAATGGTTTGTTGTGCTAATTTCGGGTCTCCACCTTTTAAGGAGAATTTTTGTGGGATCTCTTGATAGTTAATAAAATGTCTTTTTCTTTATAGAGGTTGCCACTTCCGTTTAAAAAGAATTCAGTAATTATACTTAAGGCGGTAACAAACCAATTAATTCGTTTTGAAATCTTTAAGGAATCTACTGCATTTAAAATGAACGCTTCACTCTCATTATCAGCATTGATTATTTTAAAAGAATCATCAAATAATTCGATTATCAGTACTGGTTCTTTTCTAAGGATAATTGTTTCCATAGTACTTAACTAGATATTATGAATCACATAATGAATCAATGAAGCCGCTAATTTTGCTGTGTGATCGTCAATATCATATTTAGGATTCATTTCAGCGATATCCATACTTAACAATTTCTTTGATTTTATAATGATTTCAAGAGTTTCCAATACAATTTTCGGCCTAAAACCAAGTGGTGAGGGGGCACTTACTCCTGGCGCATAAGCTGATGAGAATCCATCCAAATCAATGGTCAAGTATATATAATCGACTTTCTGGATAAAGCCAAGTAGTTTCATGACAATTGCTTTGGCATACTCCTTTGAAAACCCATTATTTTCTATATAATCTACACCTAAATCGTTAGCTGTTTTAAATAATGTCTTATCATTGGCATCTTTTCGAATGCCCAAACAGAAGTAGTTAAAAACACTACCATTGTCTTTACATTCCTCCGCAATTTGGAAAAAAGGAGTGCCTGAATTATTTCCATTATCGTTTGAACGCAAATCAAAATGGGCATCAAAATTTATAATTCCGATAGTTTCGTTCGTGCCGATATATTTTCTAATACCATTGTAGTGACCATAGGCGATATCATGTCCGCCTCCAATGAGTATAGGAAAGATGTTATGTGCCAAAAGCTGTGAAACCTTTTGTTCCAGCATACTTTGTGCGGCTTCCATATCACCATTTTCGCATACTACATTCCCAATATCCAGGAACTTTACAGTCGAATCCAAGTGATTCGGCATTTTACCAAGTTGTCTTCTGATGGTATCTGGCCCGGCTACGGCGCCTACTCTTCCTTGATTGCGTTTTACGCCTTCATCACAGGCATAACCTAAAATTGCAATCGTGTTTTTGGCAATAGATTCAATAGCATCAAATTCGACCTTTTCATGAAAATAAAGCTGTTTGTCAGATTTTCTGCCGGTCCATATTTTAGGATTTGGTTTTTTAAAGTCAGCCATAACTAATCGAATAAATTTTCCAGTAGACTATCATCCACTAAATAGGGTAAGGTCACTTTCAATTGGGGACTACGTTCCATTTCACGCTTAATAGCGAATAACGCTTCTTCATTCCTTGCCCAGCTTCTACGGGAAATACCGTTGTTGACATCATAAAAAAGCATGCTTTTAAGTCGCCTTGTTGCATCTTCTGAGCCGTCGAGTACCATGCCGAAACCACCGTTGATGACCTCTCCCCAGCCAACACCTCCACCATTGTGTATCGAGACCCAGGTGGCACCACGAAAACTGTCGCCAATTACATTATGTATGGCCATGTCTGCGGTGAATTTACTGCCGTCATAAATATTGCTGGTTTCTCGAAAAGGCGAGTCAGTTCCGCTTACATCATGATGATCGCGACCTAAAACTACGGGTGCAGCGATTTCACCTGACTCAATTGCAAGGTTAAATGCTTCAGCGATTTTAGCACGGCCTTCGGCATCGGCATAAAGAATACGGGCCTGAGATCCTACAACCAATTTATTTTGTTCGGCTTCCCTTATCCATGTGATATTATCCTGCATTTGTTGCTGGATTTCTTTAGGAGCTTCGGTCTTTATTTGCTCCATTACCTTTAAGGCAATGCTATCGGTTATTTGCAGATCTTCTGGTTTTCCCGAAGTACAAACCCAACGGAAGGGTCCAAAACCATAATCAAAACACATGGGTCCCAAAATATCCTGGACATAGGAAGGATATCTAAAATCTATATTATTTTCAGCCATTACATCAGCTCCTGCTCTTGAAGCTTCCAACAAGAAGGCATTTCCGTAATCAAAGAAGTAGGTACCTTTTGCAGTATGCTTATTAATAGCTGTAACCTGTCTTCGTAATGATTCCTGTACTTTTTCTTTAAAGGCTTCCGGATCACTACTCATCATATCATTTGCTTCTTCAAAACTCAATCCGACAGGATAATAACCCCCTGCCCAAGGATTGTGAAGCGATGTTTGGTCTGAGCCTAAATGAATAAATAAACCTTCCTCACTAAATTTTTCCCAGACATCAACCACATTGCCTACAAATGCCAAAGATACTACTTCATTATCTGTAATAGCCTTTTGGGCCTTGGAGACGAGTTCATTGATATCAGTAATCAATTCATCAACCCAACCCTGGGCGTGTCTTTTATGCGCTGCTGCCGGGTTTACTTCGGCACAAATAGTGATGCAACCTGCAATGTTTCCTGCCTTGGGTTGGGCGCCACTCATTCCTCCTAATCCAGCAGTCAAAAATATTTTCCCATTCGAGGATTCATCTTTTTTCAAAACTTTCCGAAAGGCATTCATTACTGTAATTGCCGTGCCATGAACAATGCCTTGCGGACCAATATACATGTAGGAGCCAGCAGTCATTTGACCGTATTGGGTTACACCCAATGCATTATATTTTTCCCAATCATCTGGTTTGGAGGAGTTGGGGATCATCATTCCGTTAGTAACAACAACTCTAGGCGCTTCCTTGGATGAAGGAAACAATCCCATTGGGTGACCAGAATATATGTGCAGGGTCTGTTCCTCCGTCATTGTGGCCAAATACTTTAAAGTCAAAAGATATTGCGCCCAATTCTGGAATACGGCTCCATTGCCTCCATAAGTTATCAATTCTTCAGGATGCTGTGCAACTGCAGGATCCAGATTGTTCTGGATCATGAGTATAATACTTGCCGCTTGTACTGTTTTGGCAGGATAAGCATCAATGGGCCTGGCATAAATATCATAATCTGGCTTAAATCTATACATATATATTCTACCATAATCATTCAACTCCAGCGCAAATTCCTTGGATAATTCTGAATGCCAAGTTTTAGGAAAATAGCGCAATGCATTACGAATGGCCAGTTTTTTTTCCCCTAAAGAGAGAATGTCTTTCCTTTTCGGAGCATGACTAACCGATGATAATCGTTCTTTTTTTGACGGTAGTTCCGACGGAATACCTTGCAGAATCTGCGATTTAAAATCCAATTCTATATTTTTTGAATGCATTTTATTTCAGTGCTTATGTTTATCAAAAACCAACAGTCCTTTTTTCCAAACCATGCAGGGTTTAAAATTTCCTTGGTTATATAATATCTCATTAAAGTCATTGGTATGGAAAATGCTCATGTCTGCCAAGAATCCCTCTCCCAATTGTCCTCTATCCGATAATTTCAGGGCTGCTGCCGCACGAAAAGTAATCCCTGCAAGAACTTCAGCATTGCTCAATTTTTGGAACGTTCCCAAAATAGCCGCTTGGGTCAGCAAATCACCCATGGGTGCTGAACCTGGATTATGGTCACTGGCTATGGCCAATGCACCGCCAGCATCAAGTATTTTACGGGCTGGAGTAAAGGCGCAGCCCAGACCCAAGGAAGCTCCGGGTAAGGCGACAGCGATGACATCACTGCTGGCCAAAAGTGCTATTTCTTTATCGGTACTTGCCTCCAAATGATCGGCACTTATAGCATTGAATTTCACTGCAACCTCGCTACCACCTGTTGAAAATTGATCGGCATGTACCGTGATATCAAAACCTAATTCCAGGGCTTTGTTAAAATAGGGTTCGATTACTTCAGGAGTAAAAGCCCCTTGTTCAATAAAGGCATCGATACGATTGGCGAGATTTTCTTTTTTTAAAATTGGAAGAAGGTTAGTCGCTATTTCTTCCAAATATCCCTCAGGATTTCCTTTATAATCTTTCGGGAACATATGTGCGGCCAAACAAGTAGCTATCAAATCGGTTGCAAGGGTTTCGTCAGCTTCCTTTATGGCATAAAGCATTTTAAGTTCTTCTGATATTGAAAGTCCGTAACCACTTTTGACTTCAAGGGTTGTAACTCCATTGGCGAGATGTCTTTTTGCCCTTTTGACAATGCCTTTGACCAACTCACCTTTTGTGGCTTTTCTCGTTTGGGTGACTGTATCCCAAATCCCACCTCCAGCTTTGGCTATTTCCAGATAGGTTTTACCAGCATTGCGCATGGCATAATCATGGGCCCTTGAACCTCCGAAACAAATATGGGTATGCGCATCTATAAATCCTGGAAGACAAGTATGGTCTCCTGAAAGTTGATGGGTTTCAATAGCATTGGATTTTGCAGCTGCACTCATTTTTGCGAATTCGCCAATAGCATGTATTTTTTCACCCTCAATGAGAATCCCACCATCATTGATTATTTTCAATTGATTATCGGAAATAGCACCCTTTAAGGATAGCCCCGTCATGGGTATTATTTGTTTAAATGGACCTATAAGTTTCATCTGTGTTTTTTAATTGTAAAATGAATTTCGACCTGCACGGGAATGACCATAAAACGTAGCCTTAAAATACTTCAAATTCATTGGAAAAGGGTGTCTTAAAAGAAATTTTTTCTTCCTTCTTTGCTTTATCAATAACCTTGATTATGGTTTTGTCCTTTATCATGGAGATTCCTATTTCGATGTCATCGGCAAAAACCCGATCTTTTTTGGCAAAAGAAACTCTTTTGCGAACTTCTTTGTGGACCTTGTCCAATAAAATACCTGATTTCATGGGTTTCCGATATTCAAAGGCCTGTGCAGCCGTCAATAATTCAATTGCCAATATTTTTTCGACATTCCCAATAACCTGTAAGGCCTTGCGACCGCTAATTGAACCCATGCTCACATGGTCTTCCTGTCCTAATGAAGTGGGAATACTATCTGCGCTCGAAGGAAAGCAGAGTCCTTTGTTCTCGCTGGCCAATGCGGCAGTTGTATATTGCAATATCATATAGCCGGAGTTTATTCCAGTATCGTCCATTAAGAGCTTGGGAACTCCGGGACTATTGCCTTCCAATGCCAGATAGATTCTTCGGTCGGAGATGTTCCCGATTTCTGAAGCGCCCAAACAAGCATAATCCAAGGCCATGGCTAAAGGTTGGCCGTGAAAGCTTCCGCCACTTATGGTCAGTTCCTCATCAATGATTATGGGATTGTCGGTTACTGAATTCAATTCAACTTCCAACAATTCTTTCAAATGCAACCAAGCATTCCTCGATGCACCATGTACTTGGGGAATACAACGAAGGGAATAGGGGTCTTGAACACGTTCACAATCCGCATGGGCTTCCATGATTTGTGAGCCTTTCAATAGACGCTTCACTCTTTTCGCCACATGCATATTGCCCTTATATGGTCTCAAGGCATGCAGTTCATTGTAAAACGGTTTTATGGATCCTTGCAAACCTTCAATCATCATAGCGCTGATAATATCAGCCTGTGAAAGACAACTATGTAATTTTTCAACCACTTTAATGGCGTGGGCTGTAATAAACTGCGTTCCGTTAATAAGCGCAAGACCTTCCTTGGGCCCAAGATTAAGGGATTTTAAACCTGTTTTTTCAAAGAGTTGGGAAGTGGCCATGGTTTCGCCTTTAAATTCCACTTTTCCTAGACCAATAAGAGGAAGAAATAAATGGGACAAGGGTGCCAAATCCCCTGATGCTCCCACTGAGCCTTGCGAAGGCACAACGGGTATGGCATCATTATCTATGTGCCATAAGATGCGGTCCAAAGTGGCTTCTGAAATACCTGAAAAGCCCTTTGCCAGTGAATGTACTTTTAAAATTAGCATCAATTTGGCGATTTCCTTGGCAATTGGCTTGCCAACACCAACACTATGACTTTGTAATATATTGGTTTGAAGAATTCGCGTCTCTTCCTTTGAAATTTTTGTTGTACATAAAGGTCCGAAACCTGTGTTTATCCCATAAACAGGTTCACCCAAATCAACTATTTTCTCCACCACTTTTCTACTGGCAATAATTTTTTGTCGGGAAATTTCAGCTATTTTACCTTGAGTTTTTCCGCTGCATAGATTCAAGGCTATTCCAGCCGATAATTGGTCCTCGCCATATAAAAAATCCTTGGATTCAACATTCATTTTTATCTTTATTTAGGTAGTCTAAAAGTATTGATAATGTTTGAGATTACACAAGGGATTGGCTTAAACAATATGTTGGCCAAAATATTAACTTTGCTCCTTAAATTGAAAAATTCATGATTTTCGACCTCATTAAAAATAGACGTTCCATTTTTCCGGCCCAATACAGTGATAAGCCTATTCGCAAAAATGATATTGAGCGACTATTACAAGCGGCCAATTGGGCACCTACGCATAAAAAGACCGAACCTTGGCGCTTTAAAGTTCTGCTAGGGAAATCAAAGGAAGATTTGGGAATTTTTCTATCTACGAAATATGAGGAAGTAGCGGATAAACCAAAGCTGGTGAAGATTAAGAAGTTGATGTACAATCCAACTAAATCAGCTGCCGTAATTGCCATTTGCATGCAATGGGATCCCAATGAAAGTATCCCTGAGTGGGAAGAGGTAGCAGCAGTTTCCATGGCTGTACAGAATATGTGGTTGTGCAGTACTGAATTGGGTATCGGTTACTATTGGAGTTCTCCGGGATTAATTAAATATATGGATGGGTTCTTTGATTTAGCTGATGGCGAAAAATGTCTCGACTTTCTTTATCTGGGCCATTTCGATGAAGATTCACCGGAAGGAATGAGAAAACCTATTGAAGATAAAGTGGTTTGGTTGGATTAATTAAAATAAGGAAACAAAGCTCCTTTGTATTCCCAAGCTGTCATTATAAATAGTCTGAGATATACGATAGTGACCATGAACTTTAGGAAAGTGCCTGTCAAGAATCCTATAAAAGAACCAAATGCGGCCTTTGTGGCCGTTTTTTTATCAGCTTTGTTTAGGAGTTCACCCACCAAAGCACCCACAAATGGCCAGATAATGATTCCTAGGGGTCCCAATATTGGAAAAAAAAGGGCCACTAATAAACCGATCATGGTTCCTAACATACCAGCCCGGGTTCCCCCGAATTTTTTGGTCCCCACAGCGGGAATAATATAATCCAACGCAAAAACCGTTAAGGCTATCACCAAGGTAATCCCCAAAAACAGCCAGTCATCAGGCACCACTTTGGTCAGGTATAATAGTAAAAGTCCAATCCAACTAATGGTTGGTCCGGGTAATACAGGCAAAAAGCTGCCTACGATGCCTACCAGCATAAAAATAAACCCGAAGATGAGTAATGCAATATCCATATGATTTTTTTAAAATACCCACTAAGAGGCTATTTATGGTTTGACGAAGATAGCCTGTTATTGTTACATGTTCATCAATAAATTTATAGTCGAACTAAATTATTCAACTATAAAATTAGTTTAAACTAAATAATTAGTTATATTTGTTTTTTATTCAACTAAAAACTTAGTTAAAAAATGAAACAATTGACTAAAGCAGAGGAAGAGGTGATGCAGATTTTATGGCAATTACAAAGATGTAATGTTGCGTCAATAATTAATGAATTGCCCGAACCCAAACCTGCATACAACACGGTCTCCACTATAGTTCGAATTTTGGAAAGCAAAGGTTTTGTAGACCACGAACAGGAGGGGAAAGGGTATTTGTACTACCCTTTGGTGCAGAAATCAGATTATAGCAATCAATCTATAAACAAATTGGTTGATGGTTATTTTCAGGGATCCTTTAAGAGTATGGTTTCCTTTTTTATGAAGAAGAACGATATGAGTCTTTCTGAACTGGAAAGCGTATTGAACGAAATTAAAAATGATGCCGAGCCGGCAGATCCAAATAAAAAATAGAGAAGTTTATTAAATCATATCTCATGATACAGTATATAATAGAGTTTATTGGTTTTCAATTGGTTTTTCTTATTGTCTATGATATTTTCCTAAGAAAGGAAACGTTTTTTCAATGGAACCGGGTTTATTTGCTCGGAACTCATATCCTGTCGTTGTTCTTGCCATGGTTAAAGATAGAGGCACTCACAACCGAAGTCCCCGTTGAGTATTATGTGTACCCCGAGTTTTTATGGAATGATCAAGTCGCGCCAATTGAAATTGCAACCAATGAAACAACATGGATACAACTCTCTTGGCAGGAAAGCGTATTCATTATTGGGGTTGTGGCAGCATTTTTATTGTTCATTTATAAGATATCAAAGCTCTATTTACTTCGAAAAAATGGACAAGTACAGTATTTTACTGAGTTTACACAGATAATTGTTTCCAACAGCAATTTGGCATTTTCATTTTTCAAATCCATTTTTCTAGGCGATCAAGTGGTCAAAGAAGAACATGATAAAATCATACAGCACGAATTGATTCATATTAAGCAAAAACATTCGATAGACTTGTTGTTTTTTGAAATGCTTCGCATTCTATGCTGGTTCAACCCCTTGGTATATGTCTATCAAGGCCGGGTTTCAGAATTGCATGAATTCATTGCTGACGCACGTGTTGCAAAAAGCAATAAAAAAGAGCAATATCAATTACTGTTATCACAAGTTTTCCAAACCCAACATATTTCATTTATCAATCAATTTTTCAGATCATCATTAATAAAAAAACGAATAGTCATGTTACAAAAATCAAAATCTAAAAAAATCTGGCAGTTAAAGTATATATTGTTGATTCCTTTAATTACAGGAATGTTACTGTATACATCCTGTGAGCAGGAAGGGAAAGAGTCTAATAACTCAACTGAGGATTCTTTGGCAGAAAGAATTGCATCTCTTCAAAAAGAAATCGAGGAAAAGGAAGATCTTACACAAGAAGAAGAATCAGCTATTGCTAAGATGATATATGAGGTCTTTCCAAAAAATGTTGAAGGAATATCCGGTGCCAAAGGATGGTTAAGTCACACGACTTTTAATGATGTTAAAAGTGCGGAAGGAAAATATCAGCAATTGGCCTACGAACGAGGACGATTATTAAAAAGTGCCAATGAGCAAAATCCTATTATCGTCAACATAGACCAACAGTTAGAAGCGATTAAGGGTTATATCTTGGATAATAATAATGGAACAATTCCTTTTGGATGGACTGATGAGCCGCCAATTTTTCCAGGTTGTGAAGGGGCTTCAAATAAGTCTGAATGTTTTCAAAGTTCAATGCAAAAACATATCTCTGAAAATTTCAAGTATCCACAAGAAGCTCAGGAAAAGGGTTTACAAGGTAGAGTAAACGTTATGTTCACAATTGATAAAGAAGGAAATGTTATAGATTTCAGAAAGCGTGGTCCAGACAAATTATTAGAAGACGAGGCTGAGCGTATTATAATGAAATTACCAAAAATGAAACCTGGAAAATACAAAGGGGAATCGGTAAGCGTACCTTTTTCAGTACCTATCTCATTTAAATTACAATAGATCTGTTCCTTTGAAAAGATTATTAACAATATTCTTGTTACTGCTACTTTGTAGCAAAACCAGAGCCCAAACTTCGGAAATGGCTGCTGCAGATAGTTTATATGCTACAGGCAGCTATACAAAAGCTATCAACCATTATGCTCAAGCTGGTACTCAAAAATCCAGTTTGCAGATTGCAAGAGCCTACAATGCCATTGGTAATAACGAAAAAGCCATTGCACAATATCGGGATTTGTTGGGAAAGAACCCATCAATGCAGATTGCCCAGTTTGAATTAGGAAAACTATTAGTGAAGACAAAAGAGTTTGACGAGGCAAGAAAATTGTTTTCCAACTTGGTAGGTACCGAGAAAGAGAACCCAGAATACTACTATTACCTAGGTGAGGTTTATAACGAATTAGATCAACCTGCAAGTAGTATTAATGCATACAAGAATGCGGTTGATAAGGACAGTACCCATTTGCGGAGTCTTTTCAGATTGGGAAAAACTTTTGTCGTAAAGCAAGAAAAGAAACAGGCACTGTTTTATATAAATAAAGGATTGGAGTTCTATCCTGATGATGTGTCTTTGATCAATCTTAAGGCATTGGTTCTGTTTAATGATGCAGCCTACGAAAAGGCCATACCTTGGTTTGAGCGTGTTCTAGAACTGGGAGAGACAAAAAAGTATGTTTATGAAAAGCTGGCTTATTGTCATTATAAAAACTGGGATTTTGAAAAGGCCAAGACAGCACATCGAATTTTAATTGAGATGAATCCCGAAAATCCTGAAGTTTATTATAACATGGCAGAGACACTTCGCAAAAACAAACAGTTGGATAGTGCCGAGGTTTTTATCAAAAAAGGCATGGATGTCCAAAAACCCATTTTTGCGAAAGGGTATAGTTACTTAGGCGGTTTGGCAAGAGAAAGAAACGATTTAAAGCTGGCTTTTGAATATTATAGACTTGCGCATAAAGAGTATCCCCATAGCGCAATGGGGTATTTTCATGTTTGTACGGCTGCAGATCGTTATTTTAAAGACCCAAAAGTTAAATTAAAATACTACGAAAAGTATTTTGAACTATATGAAAAGGATAAATCATATTTTTCGGTGGTGGTTTCAAAACGTGTAACCGAGTTAAAAGAAGAAATTCATTTTGCAAAAGAATGATTGTAAACACTGAATCTTCTATTGTGGTTGAAATTTAAACGGCTTTTCATCAATCAGTTTATTCATCAAAAAATCGTAATTTCCCCAATAGAAATGGGGTTCATGCGAAAGTTTATTGCCATATTGGTTTTATGTACCTTCTTTTCTTGTGATTTGTTCGAATCCAAGGAGAAGAAAACCCAAAAATTGGTCAATCAAGAGCTATTGACCATTGATTGGAATGATGTCGACAACTATCCGTTGTTTGAGACCTGCGATGAATTATCTTCAAAAACAAGTCAAAGGGAGTGTTTTGAGACCCAGTTGCTCAAGCATTTTTCAGCTACCTTAAAGGAATTTGAGTTTACAATCGATCCGAATTCAAATAATACGGTTTTTGTTGATTTTTTGATAGACCAGGACGGAAAAATTTCTGTCACCAATATTAATAAGGATAAATCTATAAATGATAAAATGCCTGGATTCGATGGTATAATTTCCCAAAGTTTGAGAAGTTTGCCACCATTGGCCCCAGCTCTAAAAAGAGGAATACCTGTTAGTGCAAAATTTAGAATCCCTATAGTGCTTAATTCAAAATAATAGCGACTTGTCCACCGAAAAAATTATATTGGGAATTGACCCTGGAACTACGATTATGGGTTTTGGAATTATCAAAATCGTAAACAAGAAAATGGAATTTGTTCAAATGAATGAACTCCTGCTTCAGAAATATAAGGACCCGTACACGAAGTTAAAACTCATCTTTGAGCGTACCATTGAATTGATTGATACATATCATCCTGATGAAATAGCTATCGAAGCACCTTTCTTTGGTAAGAATGTTCAGTCTATGCTAAAGTTAGGCCGTGCTCAAGGGGTTGCCATGGCTGCTGGACTCTCTCGGGAAATACCTATAACTGAATATCTTCCTAAAAAAATTAAAATGGCAATCACGGGTAATGGGAATGCCAGTAAAGGACAAGTAGCTAAAATGTTGCAGAGCATACTTGGTTTGAAGGCGTTGCCCAAGAATCTTGACAGTACCGATGGTTTGGCTGCTGCTGTATGCCATTTTTATAATGAGGGCAGGGTAGAAGTTGGTAAAAGCTATTCAGGATGGGATGCTTTTGTGAAGCAGAACAGCCCCCCGACCCCCAAAGGGGGAGCAGGGAATACACCAATTGTAGATCTTCGTAAAAAGAAGAATTAAAAATGGTCGATAGATTCAAAATATGCGAACAAAAGTAGGTTCTCCCTTTGGGGGCGGAGGGGGCTTATACATCCACATCCCATTTTGCAAACAGGCATGTCATTATTGTGATTTTCATTTTTCGACCAGTATGGCGAAAAAAGATGTGATGATATCAGCTTTGAAAAAGGAAATGGTTTTAAGAAAGGAAGAATTCAAGGACGAGGTGGTAGAAACCATTTATTTCGGAGGGGGAACTCCTTCCGTATTGGAGACAAGTGAAATCAATGATTTGATCCAAACCGTTTATTCAAATTATCAAGTGGTTGAAAATCCTGAAATAACCCTAGAGGCCAATCCAGATGATTTATCCAATCAAAAAATCAAAGATCTAGCTAAGAGTCCTATTAATCGATTGAGTATAGGCATTCAATCTTTTTTTGAAGAAGATTTGCAATTAATGAATCGAGCACATAATGCCAAAGAAGCACAGCAATGTATAAAGGAAGCGACAAAGTGTTTTAATAATATTTCCATAGATCTTATTTACGGGATTCCTGATATGACCAATGAACGTTGGTTACAAAATATTGAAAAGGCTTTGTCATATGGTATTCCACATATATCAAGTTATGCTTTGACTGTTGAACCCAAAACGGCCTTGGCCAATTTTATAAAGAAAGGGAAAATTGACCCTTTGGATGAAGGACTTGCCCAACAACATTTTCAGACACTCTATGAGGTTTTAATTTCTAAGGGCTATGATTGTTATGAAATTTCCAATTTTGGAAAACAAGGATACTATTCAAAAAACAATACGGCCTATTGGTTGGGTAAAACCTATATTGGGATTGGGCCTTCTGCCCATTCATATGATGGCAGTAGAAGAAGCTGGAATATCAGCAATAACCCAAAATACTTGAGAGCAATTGAGTCTGGTAAATTGCCATCTGAAATTGAAGTACTTTCTAATAATGATAAATACAATGAGTATGTTATGACTGGTTTACGTACGAGTTGGGGCATTTCTTTGGAAAGAATCCAAAAGCAATTTGGTAATAAATATAGTACCTATATAACCCAACGAATCGAGAAATATATAGAACAACAATCATTGATATTGTCAGGAGACCAATTGGTGGCCACAAAAAAAGGAAAGTTTTTAGTTGACGGAATCGCTTCAGATCTTTTTGTGGTAAATTTGGACCTAAATTAAGTCGTCATTGTGGTACGGTACCGAAATCCAAGATTAAAAATGGTTAGCCATGTTCATGTACAGCAGAGTCAAAATAAATTCAGCATATGATCGCATCTATAAAAGTTAATAATAGAAACCATAATATAGATTTATCAAAACCATTGGATATTTCAATCCCAATGAAAGGTAATACCTCTGATGTCAATGCTTGGCATAAAAAGCACTCACGAATAGAACCCCACACCGAAGGGGAATTTGTAGGGTCAGTTTCGGAGGGGGCGGCCATAAACTTCAACCATATTTGGTTTAGTCCACATGCCCATGGTACGCATACTGAATGTGTTGGCCACCTTACTGAGGAATTTCATTCGGTCAACAAAAATCTAACTGAATATTTCTTTTATGCTGAGGTCATTACCATTGCACCTGAAAAATTGAATGACGATTTTGTGATTTCCAAAAAGCAATTGCAATATGCTTTTGGCAATAAAAAAAGAGACGCGGTAATAATTAGGACACTCCCTAATCTCCAAGATAAGGTATCGAAGCAATACTTGAACACCAATCCACCTTATTTAACTGAGGAAGCGGCCCAGTTCTTGTCAATAAAAGGTGTTATGCACTTGCTTATTGATTTGCCATCAGTTGATAAGGAAAGGGATGGAGGGACACTTCTGGCGCATCGGGCGTTCTGGAATGTCGATGGCAAAATGCGCATGCAGGCAACGATCACAGAATTTATTTTTGTTCCCAATGCCATTGAAGACGGCACATATTTTCTTAATTTACAGCTAGCGCCTTTTGAGAATGACGCCTCACCAAGCAGACCTGTTTTGTATAAGATTTTGGAATCATGAAAGTATTGGTAAAGTTTGAGGAACTGATGCTATTGGTACTCGGGATATTCATGTTCGGATTGCTGGGATACCAATGGTGGTGGTTTTTGGTGCTAATACTCGCACCGGACATAGGAATGTTGGGCTATTTTTTCAGTAATAAAATCGGGGCTTTCACCTGTAATCTTTTTCACCATAAGGGATTGGCAATTCTTTTATATTTTGTGGGATTATATGTCTCATCACCCATCATTCAATTAGCCGGGATTATTTTATTTTCATATTCCTCATTGGACAGGGTATTGGGTTACGGATTAAAATATGACAAAGGATTTAAATACACCCATTTAGGGGAAATAGGAAAGAAAAATGGATAGTATTATTGAGGTTTTTATGGGATTAATACTTGGTGCAATAGCCATGTATTGGCTGTTTACTTTATTTGGCAAAAAGAAGAGTAAGGAACTAACTGAGCACCAATCTACCGTTTTATTGGAAAAGATAAAAAGCGTGTGTAAACTAATTTCGGTTGAGGGTGATTTTGCCGAAATCTATAAGTACGAAAACACCAAGGAGCACTTTATGAGTTTGGTGAGTAGTAAAAAGAAAGCATTAATAGTAATTAATGCAAAGGCGCAAATTGGGTATAACCTGCAAAAAATATTCATGCACGCTGACAATGAAAAAAAGAAGATAATATTGACTAATTTTCCTGAACCTGAGGTAATATCCATTGAGCCCGAATTAGAGTTCTACGACATTCAAAATGGCCTCTTCAATACGTTTACCCCTAATGATCTTACTTCTTTAAATAAAGAGGCGAAAAAACATATTTTGGAAAAAATACCTGAAAGTGGATTAATGGACACAGCAAGACGCGAGGCTTTAGAGGCGGTGTTATTAATTGAGAAGATAGTTGAGACCATTGGATGGAAATTGGATTACACGGCGCTGGAAATAACTGAAAAACAAAAAAAACTACTGGATCTATGAAAAAGATATTTTGTGTGATACTATTTTTAACTTTTACCATTGCCAGTTACGGCCAAACAGAAAAGAACATGAAAGAATTTGATGTCAATTTTGCACACACTGTTTATTTTTGGTTAGAAAATCCTGACAATCAGGAAGATCGTACCGCTTTTGAAACTTCATTGAGGAAATTTTTGGATAATTCAGGCTATGCCAAAACCAAGTTTATTGGAACTCCACCCAGAGCAAGTAGGGATGTAGTTGATGGGTCATTTACCTATTCTCTGATTGTAACTTTTGAATCGTCGGAGGCGCAACAGAAATACCAAGATGAGGCGCCCCATAAATTGTTCATTGAGGAATCAAGCCATTTATGGACAAAGGTAATCGTTTATGATTCTACCGGCATCTAAATTGTAGGTTATGCATATTGAGGAATTCAGGGAATATTGCATATCAAAGAAAGGAATAACCGAGGAATTTCCTTTTGATGAGCACACTTTGGTTTTCAAGGTCATGGGTAAAATGTTTGCTTTAGTTGCTTTGGAACGTATGCCTTCACAGGTCAATTTAAAGTGCGACCCAGAGAGAGCCATAGCACTTAGGGAAGAATATGATGGTGAGATAATTCCAGGATATCATATGAGTAAAGTCCATTGGAACACTGTTATGTTGGGTAACCTTCCGCCAAAGCTGATTATGGAATTGGTGGATCATTCCTATGACTTAGTGGTTTCAAAATTCACCAAGAAACTCAAGGCCGAATTAGACAATCTAGAATAAGATCAATGAACCAAAAGCTTAGTTATATCATTGCCGATTTAAAAGAATGCTTTGATGGTAAACCATGGTATGGTGATTCAGTTATGAAAAAATTGGATGCCGTGGATTGGCAATGTGCGAATGACCAAATTTATGGCAGCAAAACAATAGCAATTTTAGTACAGCATATTATCAACTGGCGAATTTTCGTTTTGAAAAAACTTCAAGGCGATGCAGTTTATGACATCATTATTGATGAACTGAATGATTGGACACAGGTTCATATCAGTAACGAGCAGGAGTGGAGTTTAATGAAGCAAGAAATTCACAATACCCAGAAAGAACTCTTGGAACTATTGGCCAATAGTACAGATCAACTTCTTGATGAAAAGGTACCGGGCAAGAAGTATACCTTTGGTCCAATTCTGCAAAGCATTGCACAACACGATATCTATCATTTAGGCCAAATAGCCATGCTTAATGCTAAACCTGCAAGCTGAGCCAGATTCATTATCTTTGACGGCTTAAAAAGCCATTTCCCGAATGCAGGACCTCACAGATTTTTACAACAATCAAATTTCGAACTACGAAAGTCAATTGTCACAAGTTAAAAAACAATTGTACGCTTCGAGTATGTTGCGATTGGTCATTTTTTGCATGGCGGTAATCGGTGTATATTTATCTTTTGGGAATACAAGATTGGTATGGGTCATTTTTGCGATCACTAGTGCTCTATTTATTTTTTTGGTGTCAAGACATTCCGATTTTCAATATAAAAGGGATAGATTAAAAGCACTCTTGCAAATAAATTACACTGAGATTGAAGTACTTCAACGAAAATTCCATCATTTGCCAGATGGAGCTGAGTTCAAGAATCCAGAACATTATTTTAGTCAGGATATTGATTTGTTCGGGCGAGGTTCTTTTTATCAATATGCGAACAGAACGGTATTAAAACAAGGTAGTGGGGTTTTTTCATTCTTGTTGTTAGAGAATTCAATTGAAGGTATTCCTGTAAAACAAGAAGCAATTAAAGAACTAGGGCAAATGCCTGAATGGCGGCATAACTTTTCGGCCATTGCAAGTTTGGTAAAAACTGAAACCCCCTTTAATGTAATTCTAAAATGGTTGAATTCATATCAATCCTTTGTGCCCGCTTATATGCGCCTCTTGCCTATCCTATTTTCAACAATTTCAGTTGCATTAATAAGCCTTTATTTTATGGATTTATTGAACGGTTGGGGTGTTATAATTTGGTTATTCATTGGCCTGGGTATTACTGGAATGTATGTAAAGAGAATCAATAAACTATGGGTAAATACTTCAAAAGTTCAAAGTACATTCCATCAATATCAAAAGTTGATTGTGGAGTTGGAGAACACTCAATTTACTGCTGATTTATTAAAAGAACAACAAGGTGTTGTATTGCATGATAAGGTAAAGACATCGAAGATTTTGGAGGAATTCTCAAAAATTTTAAATGCACTCGACCAAAGGAACAATATGATTGTTGGGTTATTGGGAAATTCATTTTTGTTATGGGATTTACAACAATGTTTTAAGATCGAAAGATGGATAAAAGCTCATGGAAGTTCAGTTGAGGAATGGTTCAATGTAATCGCTTTTTTTGATGCTTATAACAGTTTGGGGAACTTTTCCTTTAATCATCCGGAGTATGCTTCTCCAATCATCTTTGATGAAAAACCAGTTTTGAAATCAAAGGATGCAGGACATCCTTTGTTAGATCCGGGGAAAAGGGTTTTAAATGATTTTGAAATAGATAAAGAACAATTTCTGATAATTACGGGTGCGAACATGGCAGGCAAAAGCACATTTTTGCGAACGGTCTCTTTACAAATTGTCATGGCGAATGTAGGTTTGCCGGTCTGTGCTTCAGAGATGAATTACACGCCAATAAGATTGATTACCAGTATGCGAACTTCAGATTCATTGACAGATGATGAATCCTATTTCTTTTCTGAACTAAAACGCTTGAAATTCATCGTCGATGAAATCAAGGATGACCAATATTTTATCGTTCTGGATGAAATTTTGAAAGGAACAAATAGTACCGACAAGGCAAAAGGTTCCCGGAAATTCGTTGAAAAATTAGTGGCTTCCAAATCAACAGGAATCATTGCAACGCACGACCTTAGTTTATGTGATGCGGCCAAAGATTTGCCGCAAATACAAAACTTCTTTTTTGATGCCCAGATTATCGATGACGTATTGTATTTTGATTATAAATTCAAAAAAGGAATCTGCCAAAACATGAATGCCTCCTTCTTATTGAAAAAGATGGGGATTGTGGAATAGTGTTTTGTCATACCCATTACTACTTGAATACACTTTCAGCAAATTATATGGTAGACTGATTTTTTAATTTATAAACTTTTTACTTGCAGGTCGTGAAAAGCATCTGCCTGAAGTTTTAGGAGCTCTTCCGCTTTTTTCTTTTTATGGGCATAGACGGCCTCCTCTTCCTCTATTTCATTGTAAATTTTAGTATTCAAGGCCGTATCGGTAGCCAAAATATTTTTGCGTTGCTGCACTTTTTGGGCAACCCAAGTTCTCAGAACGCTCTCCTCTTCTTCGAGTTTAATGTCATACTCACCCTTAGGTGCTAATAGCTTCGCAATGATGGGGGAAGTCTCTATGGCCAGAAACAAAAGAAAAATAAAGAATGATGGAAACCACGGTAGTTTTCCCAAAGCGCTTATGCGCGCCATGAGTCCGTCAAAACCATCGATAATGGGCTGGGAATCTTTTACAGCAATTGCATAGTCAGATTGTAGCCCTGCAATTTGGGTTTCTATCCCCACTATTTTCTCGGCATTGGCTTTCTTTAATTCTTGTAATTCGGCCAAAGCCGCATCATGTTTTTCACGTTTCTCGGCATATACAGGACCTTTACCCAAAAGCATGGTCCCAGCAGTACCTTCAGCCTCAGTAATATATGTATCATAAAGGGCATTGGTTTCTACTTCCTGCGTATTGATCTCAGTTTTTAAGGCAGCAATATCTTGATTCAATTCTTCAATTACTGGGTTATATTGTAGTGCTATTTGGTCTTTATTGGCTAAAGTGAGCTCGTTTTTCTGTTCCAATAAAACTTGGTTGATTTCTTTTTCAAAAATCTTCATCTCCAAGGGTTTGGAAATTACAACCGCTATAATTACCGCTAAAATAATTCGTGGGGTGGCTTGCATAAGTTCATTGCCAAAACTATCCCGTTTTTTAATGGTGGAAACAATAAATCGGTCTAAATTGAAAATCAGAAGCCCCCAAATAAGTCCAAAGAATATGGCTGCATAAATAGTGTCAAATACGGTGTAAAGGGCATAGGCACTGGCTAAAAAGGCCATGACTGCAGTAAAGAAGACAGTGCCGCCAATACCTGCATATTTGTTTTGTTCGTCTTCTGAACAAGTTTTAAGTAATGAAGCGTCTGCCCCTGAACAGAGGATAAAGAAGTTCTGTAACATTGTGTTCTGATTTTGATTGATGGTTCATATAGACTATTAGAACGCCATCGCTGATGATTTGTTACATAAAAGCCTCGAAAATCGAGGCTTTTACAATGAATTTATGATTTTGTTCACTTTTTGACCTTAATAGGTTTTGTAGACAGCTCCACTATTGGTGTTTTACGGCCTTCGTGCTTTGTCCTAATATTTATCTTTTTGTTCTTTTTTAGAATGGTAATGGCCTTATCAGAAGTTATTTTTTTCCCTTCATAAAGGAATGTTGCATCTTTTTTGGCCATTTCAATAACGTGGTCTAATGGCGATTTTGGAGGTGGGGGAGTTGAGTTGGAGATATGCCCCATTTTTACCCCCAACTTGGGTGAATTGGGCAATTCAAAGTTGGAATTGGTTTGTATAAGTCCAATTTGGTTCGATTGCTTGGAAGATGATTTACTATAATTAAAATCTCCTTTATAGGGTGAAGGTGGCGGCAGAGTATTGCCCGCCCCACTTTTTAAAACTTGACTACGAATTGGATCTCCTACAACATCGTAAGGGTCCTGATGAGCAATGATTTCATCTATAACTTTGTTCGCGACCTCTACTTCGCTTATGTTTGAGGCAGAAGGCGGTGGAGGAAGATTATTTTTCTTTCCTTTCTTCGCTTTTGGCTCTTTTGCCACTTTTGGGGGTGGCGGAATATCACTCTTTTCACCTTTACGGACCATGGGCGCCGGTGGAGGTGGGGGTGGAATGTTGCTTGGTTCCCCCATTTTTACATTTGGAGATGATTTTACATTTGGCTTCATTAGATTTTCTTTTACTGCCAATGCATGAAATTTGTCATATAATACCATCACTTTTTTATATTTCTCGTGTAGGCTAGTAATTTTACCTTTGCCATTTTTCATGTAGTTTGTAACAGCTTTCCCATATATATCTCCTTCTTCATTGAATTTATCATATGCCTTTAAAAGTTCTTCAGAATAATTTCCATCTCTTGAGGGAACCTTAAATGGAGGAGGTGGAGGTGGAATATTGCTGACTTCCCCCTCTTTAACTATTGGAGCTTGAGGAGCTGGTGGTGGTTCTGGGAAATCAGGAAAGGGTTCTGCACTTTCTTTTTGTTCGTGGGTCATTATCCCATGTAAGTATTCTAAGCGTTCCACATCAGACTTAAAAATTTGAATGGATTTATCTTTACTTAATCTTCGGTTGTATTTAAGGGCCAAGGCGTTATATTCTTTAATCTGTGATTTTGTTGCCCCTTGTTGGTGTTTGGCTGTTTTATTATTATTTAATGTTAACATCCCCTTTTCATTGATAAATTGTATCTGATTTTTTGGCAATGAGAAACTTAAATCTAACCAAGCAGTGCCTTTTAAGCTTGAAAAGTGGACACCTGATCTTGAGGGCTCAATAGAAAAAGCGAAAATGTCTGTTTTTAGGGTTTTACCTTCGGAGAAGCCATAATCATTGATAATATATCTAGATCTCGACTTTGTGTCGAGAGTAATGTCTGCCCATCTGCAGCCTTTGGTACATTTCAACCTAATAGAATTTTTATTTTTCTGGATTGAGATTACGAATGAATTTAACTCTTCTTTTTCGATATTGATTTTATTTGCTTTTAAATGAATGGTAGCGGGAGTTATTTCGACATCATCTTGATATTCACTTTCTGGTAATATATACTCATTGGCAGAAACGTTTACCATTGTTGGTTTCAGTTTATTTAGCTCCTTATCAAGTAGATTCAAGAAATCTGAATTCAATGATTTAGGAGAAAAAATTTCGATATTCAGAGATTCATCTTTCTTTCTGTTAATTGTCTCTTTTGATAGTGATTTTGCTAAGTTTTCAAGAAGAATGTGTTCACCTTTGTACCATACTTCATTTTCATGTTTAATTTCAAAATTCAGGGTTATTGAAGTAGTATCATTTACTTTTTCCATTAGTCTTTTTCCGCTAAAGCTTAATATAAGTACTGCCAATATTGGCAATAACAAGAGGCTTCTAAGTACAATTGACTTTTTTGACGTTCGCGTTTTCATGATTGTAAATCGTTTTTTGATTGATGAATAATTAATGGCATTGGCTAAAGCCGGCTGATGTGGGTTAGAGGAGAACTCCAATAATAATTGTTGGTATAAGGTGGGTTGTATCCCATTATTGATAACTGCCTTATCCGCCAAAAATTCGTGATTTAGTTTAATAGCCTTTTTAATTAAGCGGATGAGCGGATTGAACCAAAAAATAACTTGGATAAACTCAATTAGCAGTACATCAATACTATGTTTTTGTCGTGCATGTGTTTCTTCGTGTAATAATACTTCTCGCGGAATCTGTTTAGATTCGAATTTATGCTTATTAAAAAAGATAAAGTTGAAGAAGGTATGCGGAGTGATATTTTGTATAAGGAGAACATTCGTTATTTGTTTGATTTTATATTTAGGGTTCTTTCTGATTTTTACGACTAGGTCATACAGATTTTTGACAAATTTGTAGGCATAAAACAAAAATCCAATTACATAAATACTCCAAAGTAAATAGGGGAGATATTCGATTAAATCAACTTGTTGCGGAACAATGGTCGTAGTTGTATAGGAAACCATTGGCTGGGGCAAATGTGATATTGTCGGTGCATCAACATATTCTACAAAAGTGATAAAGGGAATAGTGAAGGCCATTATCAAAGAACCCAGTAGATAAAACCTTTTGAAAGTGTGCATACTTTCTTTTTCTAAAAGCAATTTGTAGAAAAGTAGTAATATGGCAAGAATGGTTGTCGATTTAAGAATATATAATAACATGCTTATTTCTTTTTAAGTTCATGATCTATCAATCTCTTTAAATCCTCTAATTCGGTTTTACTAAGATCCGTTTCAGTAGTAAAAAATGAAGCAAATTGCGATGCACTGTCATTAAAGAAATTCTTTATTAATCCGTTTACATGCTTCGAAAAATAATCTTTCTTTTTAACGGTAGGGTAG
>Ga0209121_10001070_pt1 | contig 28728 bp, 23 predicted proteins | sample Cruoilmetagenom3_FD_187292 | JGI IMG/M metagenome (GOLD analysis project Ga0209121, IMG submission 187292) | Oil polluted marine microbial communities from Coal Oil Point, Santa Barbara, California, USA - Sample 3 (SPAdes) (version 2) | ecosystem: Environmental > Aquatic > Marine > Oil seeps ...
ATCCCTTTCTCATAAAAAGAATAGCGGAAAATGGAGCACCACGCCCCAATCCGATTCAAACCAGAAAAACAACTCCCTCTGCCAGTTGTTTTCTTGACACCGCAGGTCAATTAGATTATTATCTAATTCCATAATCAACCTCACCTGCGATGCCTTTTAATAAAAAGGGACAGCGCTCATGGTTGAAGACAGACGAAAGTGGCAAATAGAGATGACTCAACAACCGCACATCCTCTGGGATCAGGGCAGTGCTTATGACCTTTTCATAAGTCTTTGGATCCTCCACCAGCCGGATGAATTCGGCTTGCGGCCCTCCTGGGCAGCCGGGGTCCGATCCCGCCTCCCCAACCCCCTTCGGGAGACTCTGGAACAGGCCGTGCTGATCCTCCGAGTCCCGATGCGCTGGGTCCACACCCTGCCGGATCCCAAAGACGCCCAATCAGTTTTAAAAACGCTCGAATCAATTCCTCCAGAAGAACGCCTCGCAGCGCTGATGTTTGCTGATCGAAATGATGAGAAGAGCAGTGAGGCCCTCGCTTACCTGCACTCGCTGGCAGGTCATCAACGGCTGACAGCCAGGATCGAAGGGCGCATTCAGGAACTTTTCCCGAAACCCGGACAGGCCACCGAAGCTTTCATCCGGGCGATATTCACCGCCTGGACAGATCCTGCCTCTTTCGGCGAATTGCTTTACCAGGCGCTGGAAGCCTACGTCCAAAATTTCTTCCGCGAGGAAGAAGCCCGAATTTTACCCGCGCAGGAGGCCGCGCTTGCCAAAGTGCAAGACCGGGTTGAGCAGGAGGACCTGCTGACCATACTGGAGGATATCTCCAACGGTGTGCGAATGGATTGGGTACAGGATGTTGAAAAGCTGGTGTTGGCTCCCTCCTTCTGGGGATCACCGTTCGTCTTCTTCGATTCCCGCAGCACCCAGACCGGGCTGGTCCTTTTTGGTGCCCGGCCAAAGGGCAAGGCTCTGGTCCCCGGCGAATTGGTGCCGGAAGACCTGCTGAATGCCCTGAAAGCCCTGGCTGACCCCACCCGTCTGCGCATCCTGCGCACCCTGCTGGAAGCGCCCTCCACACCAAGTGACCTGGCAAAGAGCCTCCGTCTGCGCGCCCCCACCGTGGTCCACCACCTGCACATCCTTCGTCTGGCCGGGCTGGTCATGGTGACCATTGTGCCCAAGACCGAACGTCGCTACGCCATTCGCAAGGAAGGCCTGGATACCACCATCGTTGATTTTCAAAACTTCCTATCAGGAGAATAGAAGGCCTTGTCCTTACACGAAAAAGAAACTGAAGCTGCCAATGGCGTCATCAAAACTTATATTGCCCGGGTACGCGCCTTTACGCCAAATGCCTGGAAATATCTGATCAGTATCCTGATCTTTGGCATGGGCTATGGCGTCTACCATATCCTGCTAAACTTCTATCTGCGCAGCCTGGGTTATGATGAGACCTTCATGGGTCTGATCGCCACCACCGCCAGCATGACCGTCCTGATCGCCGCCTTGCCCATGGGTTATCTGGCGGATATCCTCGGGCGCAAACGCTCACTGGTCATCTCCAGCCTGCTGATCGGCCCCTCAATCGTCCTGATGGTCGCTTTTCCCTCCTCGGCGATGATGATCGCGATGAACATTGTCCTCGGGATCGGCTCCAGCCTGGGTGGCGTCACCACCGGGCCCTTCCTGATGGAAAACAGCGAGGAACTGGAACGCACCTACCTCTTCAGCATCGCCTCCGGTCTCAGGATGGCCGCCCTCTCCGTCGGCAACTGGATCGGCGGCTATCTCCCCACCTGGTTTGGCGAATTTCTCGGCACGCCCGCCACCAGCCCCAGCGCCTACACCTGGGCGATTGCTGCTTCGGGCTGCCTGGTCGCCTTCGCCGTCATCCCCCGGTTGTTGCTCAAACGGAACAAGCTCCCCAGCGATGAGAAAACAGCCTTCGCGCCGATTACCTTTGCCCGCAAGAACCCCGGCATGTTGAGCAAACTCCTCCTGCCAATGTTTATGACCTCCATCGGTGCGGGGTTGATCATGCCTTTCATGAATATCTTCTTCAGCACGGTCCACCACCAGCCGGACCCGGCGATTGGGGCGATCTTCGCCTGGGGTTCATTGGCTATGGGTGTTGGCTTTATGATGGCCCCGGCTTTTGCTGACCGTTATGGCAAAATCAAGGTCGTGGTGGTCACTCAGGCGCTATCGATCCCCTTCCTGATCCTGCTGGGTTTCTCCCCCTGGTTTGGCCTGAGCCTGGCCGCCTATTTCATCCGCGTCATCCTGATGAACATGAGTTCGCCGGTTTACCAAACCTTCGTGATGGAACAGGTCAACAGCGACTCCCGGGCGATGGTCGCCAGTCTCAACAGCATGGTAAGTTCCTTTGGGCGGGCTTTCAGCCCGACCGTCAGCGGCTGGATGCAGGTGTCCTATGGCTTTGGACCCTCGTTCATCGGGACCATCACCATGTACACCATCGCTATCGCAATGTACTATTCCTTCTTCCTGAAAAAGAAACGGGGTCCAAAGCCAGCTCTGCCCGAAGGTTAACGCTGGCAAGGATTTAGATTTCCGGTGTGTCCGGCGCCTTGCGCCTGCGGATATTCGCCAGGAAGATCCCGACCGCTGCAATCAGCAAGGCGACAATTTCCAGCCAGGTCAGGCGCTCCTGCAGGAAAATCCAGGACAGGACGGCGATCTGGATCATCATGGTGTTGTTGATGATGCTGGATTCCATCGCTGAAAGATGCTGCAGGCTGAGGTTCCAGAGGTAAAAGGCAAAGGCTGTATTGACCGCCCCCAGCCAGAGGATCACCAGGACGTTCATCAGGCTGAGCTTTGGCCAGGGTTCCACAGCCACGCCGATCCCCAACATCAGGGTTGCCCCAATCCCCATACTGACCCCCGTCACGATCATCGGCGGGGTCCGTTTCTCACGGTTGATGCTCCGGCCCAGCAACGACCCCACCGCATTGGCGGTCACACTCACCCCAGCCAGGATATAGCCCAAAGGCGAACCTGAAAGACCACCCTGGGGCAGAAAATACAACAATACGCCACCGATAAAGAGGGCAATACCGCCCCATTGCAAAATGGATGGGTATTCCCGCAAGCCAATAATCCCTAAAAGCGCCACCACCACTGCCGAGAAATTAAGCAGCAGACTGAAGGTGATCGTATCCAGATATTTCATTGTCACGAATTGCCCGCCCTGTGTCAGGGCATAGAACACAATCCCCAGCAGCACAAGATTCCACCAATCCCGCCGGGTGAGCGAGGTGAAAGCGGCTCGCTGCTTGAACATCGCAGGAATCAGCAGCATTGCCGCCAGGCTGTATCTCAAGCCGGCGAATGTCAAAGGGGGAATGTCTTTAAGGGAAATTTTAATCAGCACCCAGGAAGTGGACCACAAAAAGGTGACTAACAGCGCTTGTAAGATGGCCCGGGTTCGTTCAGAGGTCTTCATCACAGCTCCTTGAATTGTGAATAGGCACAGTTATTCAACGGCCAACCTCATCCCTCCCGGCTTTTATCCGATCAGGTGCTACGCCCTCCGGCTTTTATGACGCTCGGTCCAGGCCCGCAAAGCGGCGGAACCCTAGTCACTCAGGGTGGTTCCCCCATTATAGGCGATTATTGAATTTTCACCAGCGCAACAGCGCCAGCGCCATCACCGTCTGCCAGGGCAGCACCTTGAAGGCCCCGCGGGCCACCGCAGCCTCAACTTCAGCCCGGCTCAGCCGCAGCATTTCCTGTTCCTCAAGGTCATCCGCGTCGCGATCCGCCACCCGATGCGCCCCACGAGCCAGGAAGAAATGGGCAATCCCATTCCCGCGGTTGCCATCCACCGCAAACTCACCCAGATTCTCCCATTGGTCAGCGGCATAACCTGTCTCTTCCAGCAATTCCCGCTTGGCAGCCGCCAGCGGTTTCTCTCCCGGTTCGATATAGCCCCCGACCGGCGCCAAGGTGGTGCCTTTAACACTGTACTTGGTCTGGCGGAAGACAAGATAGTCCCCCTCGGTGGTGATCACAGCAATATTGACAAAATCCGGCGTGATGATCCAGGGCCAATTTCCAATCACCTGCCCATCCGGCAGGACAACGGTATGCTGCTCAACTCTCAGAAAGGGTGAAAGATCCAAAAGCGGTTCACGCTTGATCCTTTTCCAGGATTCCATAGTCATCCTCCAATGAGTGATTTGACTCTCTTAATTTATCCAGATCATCAAATTATAGCTGTTAATAACAGTAGGGGCGCAGCGCACACTGCGTCCCTACTGAATGTCCGTATCCACCCATTAATCCGTGAGGGAATATTTATCCCCTGAAATACTCCGCCGGTGTTAGATCAATATTTCAACGTTCAAGCCATACATGCCGGGGATAAACCTCGGTTCTACATTAAATTATAGCCAGACGAGGCTTTAAACCCGGATTCGGCCGCTTTCCAACTCAGGCACATCACACCAATGGGGTTCAATGATTCTAATATTTCTCAGACAGATGATATGCTAGAATTAAACATGATGAAAAATATCGATCCAATCCGACCTTCACCCATTGCAGGGTCATGGTACAGCGCGAACCCGCAGGAACTGGCTCAGACTATTGACGCCTATCTTGAGGTCGCTGAACCACAGCGCCTTTCCGGTGAAGTTGTCGGTCTGATTGCCCCTCATGCCGGGCACGCCTATTCCGGCCCAGTCGCAGCCTATGCCTTCAAAACAATCATGGGACACCATTTTGATCATGTAGCTGTCCTTGCTCCGCTACATCAATATAACCCCCATCCAGTCCTGACCAGCGCCCACAACGCCTATAAAACGCCCCTTGGGGTCCTGCCCATTAATAAAGAAGCTGTTGCAGCTGTGGACGCAGCGTTCCATGCCAGGACAGGCCTCAACCTGACACCCATCGCCAATGACCGGGAACATTCCCTTGAAATTGAACTGCCCTTCCTGCAAAGGACCCTTGCTGGCGAATATGACCTCATCCCGATCATGGTCCGGGATCAAACCCGCCAGGTCGCACATGACCTGGGGCTGGCCCTCGCTGAAGCGCTGGATAAAGACACCACCCTATTGGTCGCCAGCAGTGACCTCTCCCACTTCTACCCGGAATCTCAGGCCAACCAGCTGGACGGTCTCTTCCTGAAGACCCTGGCGAACTTCTCTCCCGATGACCTGTTTGAACTGCAGAACCGGGGACTGGGCCAGGCTTGTGGGCTTTCGCCCATCGCCACCGTCCTCTGGACCGCCAAACAGTGGGGGGCAGACCAGGTGACCCTGCTGGATTACAACACTTCCGCCGCCATCACCGGGGACCGCTCCTCGGTTGTCGGTTACGGCGCGGCCGCCATCACCCGTCCAAGCTGAGGTCCTTCCCAAACCCATGACTTTCAAGACGCCCACCCAACGCTTGCTCCTGCTGCTCCTTGTCCTGATTTTGGCAGGTCTGACAGGCTGCGGTGGGTCTGTAAAAGCGACCATAGAGGCATCCCCTTCGCCAACAGCCACCATCACACTCACACCTACCCCAACCCAAACCTCGACGCCGGCTTTCACCATCACACCGCGACCTTCCAATACGCCAACAATCACCGCAACCCCCTATAACACACTCAGCCCGACCCCGGAACCCAGCCCGATCCCTGAACAGCAGGCTGTTCTGTTCCCCTATCAGGACACCAACGGGAAAACCGTGGACTGGTCCTACAGCCATGTGACGCAGATCAACACCAACCAATTCGACGAGGTCAACGATCTCTGGGCCTTCATGGGCTTCCAGTTGCTGGACCGGGCGATCTATCACCGCAACATGACTTTCCTTGGCGAGACGATCACGGTCTATTACCTCAATGTGGCTCATGAGTTTGATGGGGAAATGGTTCAGATGCAGCTGGTGCTGGGTGGCACACCAGGCAAGAACGTGGCCATTGAGGATATTCCCGCCGGTGGAACGGCCTATATCCAGGTGCAGGTGCGGGAATCGTGGGAAAGCTTTGCTCCCTACATCACCCACCGGGACGCCAACCGCGCCTACCAATACCGCGACGAAAGCTATCCGCTGTACTTCCTCAAAGACCTGCAGGCTCTATTGCCCACCCTGCCGGATGAAATCATCCTGCTGGCTGACCATCCCATCCTCTTCCCCCAGGATGACTGGCCGCAGATCAAACTCGACATGAGCCGGGTCAGCTATCTGGCCGCTCGTTACCAGTCCTTCTTTGAGATGGACGATTATGACCGGCTGACCAGCCAGAGCGCCTTCGCCACTGCCCTGACCGATCACATTCTCAACGGCGTAAACATGCCCGCCGGGCTGTATGCCTACAGCAGCCAGACCCTAATCATCATCAAGGGTGACTAACCCCATATCACGGATAACGGGGGCTTTCAAGGTAAAATCATGTTATGGCTTCCTATGTTGAAGTAGCGATCAACCTCCCGCAAATTTCCAACACCTATCATTACCACCTGCCTGTTGAACTGGAAGTTACCGTCCAGGCCGGTTCGCTGGTGATTGTCCCCTTTGGCAAACAGCGCGCCCAAGGGGTCGTACTGCGGATGGTTGAACAGCCTGATGTCACCAAGATCAAGGATGTCGAGGAGCTGGTGGATGAAAAACCAGCCCTCACGCCCAGCCAAATCGCCCTGGCAAAATGGATGGCTGAGGAAGCCCTTGCTCCCCTGGGCGCGTGCATCAACCTGATGCTGCCCCCTGGTCTGAGCCAGCGTACCGATACCCTGGTGCGGCTGAACCCGGCGCGGGCGTTTGAAGAAGAGACCCTTTCTCCGCTCGAAAAGCGGATCGTGCACCTGCTGCAGGACCGCGGCGAACTGCGCGGCCGCCAGTTGAACGCTTCACTGCGCCATGTCGAATGGCGCGGTACCGTGCGCAAACTGGCCCGGGAGGGTATCCTGCATACCCATGCTGTGCTGCCCCCGACCCGGGTCCGTCCCAAAACCGTCCGCAAGGCAGCTCTGGCTATCTCCCCTGAAAAAATCGAAACCCTGCCCGACCCGCTCAGCAAGATTCAAAGAGTGCATGAGCGGCGGCTGCATGTCCTGCGCTTCCTTGCCGGTGAAGAAGGGTTGGTGGAACCCAGCTGGATCTACGCCCAGACCGGCGCAAACAATGGCGACCTGAAGATGCTCTCGGAAGCCGGTCTGATCAGCCTGCGGCAGACTGAGGTCTGGCGAGACCCGCTGGAAGATACCGTTTACATCCCCGAAAAAATCCCCAAACTGACCCATGACCAGGCGCAAGCCTGGGACAGGATTCGCGAGGGGTTGAATATCGCCCAACAGGGACAGACCCCAGCGCCCTTCCTGCTGCACGGCGTGACCGGTTCCGGCAAGACCGAACTCTACCTGCGCGCCGTGCGAGAGACCCTGGCGGCCGGGAAGACCGCCCTTATCCTCGTCCCGGAGATCTCCCTCACCCCCCAGACCATCAAGCGCTTCCTCTCGCGTTTCCCCGACCAGGTTGGCGTGATCCATTCCCAGCTTTCCGAAGGCGAACGCTATGACACCTGGCGGCGTGTGCGCAAGGGCGACCTGTCCGTGATCGTCGGGCCGCGCAGTGCGCTCTTTATGCCGCTGGAAAATCTGGGGCTGATCGTGGTAGATGAGTGTCATCACGAATCCTATGACCAGTCGGACAGCCTGCCCTATTATCACGCCGTTCCAACTTCCGTGGCCGCTGCCCGTCTCAACCAGGCTGTTATCCTGCTGGGTTCGGCTACCCCGAGGGTGACCCAGTATTTTCAGGCTGCCAGCGGAAACTGGACCCTGATCGAACTGCCCCACCGGATCCTCGCCCACCGGGAAACCATCGCCCACCACGCCCGGCGACTGGGTATCGAGATGCCCTTGACCCCCGGTGAAGGTGACACGGCTGATCTGGGCCTGCCAAAAGTCTCGGTAGTGGACATGCGGCAGGAACTGACCGCGGGCAACCGCAGCATCTTCAGCCGGGAGCTGCGAGCCGGAATCGAGCATGTCCTGGAGACCCACCAGCAGGCGATCCTGTTCCTCAACCGACGGGGAACGGCCACGTATGTCTTTTGCCGGGAATGCGGCTATGTGGTCAAATGCCCGCGGGATGATAAACCGCTCACCTATCACAGCCGCGGCGACCAGTTGATCTGTCACACTTGCGGTTACCAGCGCAAGATGCCCCAAACCTGCCCCCAATGCGGCAGCAGGCAGATCCGCCAACTGGGCACCGGCACCGAGAAAGTGGAACAAATGGTGCGGGAGCAATTTCCCCAGGCCCGCACGCTCCGCTGGGATGCCGAGACCACCCGCAAGAAAGGCGCTCATGAGCTGATCCTCAACCTCTTCACCAACCATAAAGCTGACATCCTGATCGGCACCCAGATGCTGGCCAAGGGATTGGATCTCCCTCTGGTGACGCTGGTGGGCGTGATCCTGGCTGAGGTGGGCTTGAACCTGCCGGATTACCGGTCGGGCGAGCGCACCTTTCAATTACTCACCCAGGTTGCAGGTCGCGCCGGCCGCAGCCCATTGGGCGGGCAGGTGGTGCTGCAGACCTATGAGCCGGATAACTACGCCATCCAGGCTGCCGCTCATCACGATTTCGAGGATTTTTACAAAAAGGAACTGGCCTTCCGTCGGGATACCCAATATCCACCTTTCAGACGGCTGGTACGGTTGGAATATCAAAACAGTGACCCCCGCAAGGCGGAAGGCACCGCAGAAAGCATGGCAGGCACACTGCGAGAGTGGATTCGCAAGGATAACCGCCGAATCGAGATGATTGGCCCCGTGCCCTGCTTCTTCACCCGGCTCTACGGGCGCTATCGCTGGCAGATCATTCTGAAAGGGCAGGACCCCGCCGCTCTGTTGCGGGACCGCCCCCTGACGGATTGGATCGTTGAAGTGGACCCGCCCAGCCTGCTCTGATATCCATCCAAATTTCAACCCAGTCGGGCAACACAGCGAGCCGCCTCACGTTATAATAGAACCATCGAAATCAAATGAATCCAACAGGATAAACCCGTGCAAGCAATTAAGAACGGTTTCCGGTTCATCAGTGCCAGCCTGGCGCTGGCCCTCAAGAAAGTCAAATTACAGGAGCCCTGGTTCGCCCTCGGTTTGGGCAGCCTGGTGATCCTGTTCTTCTGGTTCCTGCCGATCGGAGTCGTGGTGGGCCTGATCGGGCTGACCCCGCTGGGACTGATCCTGATCGGCGCGCTTGCACTCCTGGCCCTGGTGGATCTGCTGATCTGGGGCGATATCACCTCCCTGCTAACCTGCCGCACCTTTGCTTCCCTCGAGTCGGAGGAGCCGGCAGAAAACCCTTCCAATTTTAAATTTCTCATTTCGCACACAGGCGCTGTCATCCTGCTCGCACTCACTGTGCCGCTGCTCTCGTTGGGCCGCACCCTTAAGAATTTATTCGCCAAACCGGACTCGGCTCAGGACGATAAAAACCGCTGGTTGGAAGCCCAGACGCTGGCCTTGCCCGTTATCGCTGTGGAAGGTACCTCCTTCCAGAAAACGCTTGATCGCCTGCGCCAGATCGTCAAAGACAACTTACTGCGGTTCCGCGAGAGCCTGATCGGCGTCCGGCTGGTGGCCGGCCTGATTGAAGCGCTATTGATCGTGGGCGGAATCGCACTCGGCTTTGTGATTGGCTTAAAGATCACCGAACCTACATCTGGCGACCCCTGGGCACGGGTGCTGGCCGCTGGGATTGCCATGCTGGTCGCCTCGGTGCCTGCCATCATAGGCATCATGTTCAGCACCTTCTCCCGGGCTTGCTATGCCACAGCCCTCTACCAGTGGGTTTGCAATGTCGCCGAGGCCCGCGCGAGCAATGACACCACCAAAGCCCGACCCCCAATGATCCTCGCCAACGTGCTTGGAACAACCAGTCAAGGCAAGAAAGAAGATTAAAATGGTCCATCGACAAGAAGTACTCACCTGGATTGATGTCGAAAAAATAATCGACCATCTCCTTCCCCAATTTGAATTGACCTTCGACGGCATGATCATGATCTCCCGCGGCGGGATTGTCCCCGGTGGGCTGCTGGCCGAAGCCATGAATATCCAGAAGATCCTGATTGCCGCCGTGGATTTCCCCTCGGAACTGACCGAGATGGAACGGTCCCGCCTGCTGGCCTGGCCTAATTTCCTGATGTTCCCAGATGACGAACTGGTGGATGGCGAAAGGATCCTGATCGTGGATGATGTTTGGGGGTCTGGCCGGACGATCACCTCGGTGAAGAACAGGGTGGCAGCGGCAGGCGGTTTCCCCTATACCTGCGTCCTGCACTTTAACCCCTACCGCAACCTCTTCGGGACCAATCGGCCGGATTACTTTGCTGCCATCACCGATGCTTACATCATTTATCCCTGGGAGATTGATCGTGACCCCAAAGGCTCCCTGTTGCATGACCTCTAAAATCCGCCTATTGGACACCATTCACTTATGAGCGCATTGGAATATCCCCTGCCACGGTTTCTGACCGGGCAGGTTTTTTAATACCTGACATCATCGAGGAGGACTTCACGTTGAAGCATCACTTTGAAATCGGAAAATACCGGCCAATCTACCTTTGGGGTGGTCCCGGCACCATCCGGATGAACCGCGTTAAATTCATGAACTACCCCGTGGATGAAGCCGCGCACATGGCTGTGCATGAAGAATCGGCCGCAAAAGTGGTGGTGGAAGAGATGGACTGCAATTGGGTCCACTTGATGTACGACTGGGGATTTCCTCCTGAAATTGAAGAGGAGGATTGGGAAGACTTCCGCAAAGGCGCTGAAGTCTATCACCGCCTCGGGTCCCCAGTCTTTGCATATATCCAAAGCTCCAACTGCGTTTACGATGGCAGCTTCGTGGAAAAGGATTGGTATGCCAAAGATGCCCGCGGCAGGAAGGTTTATTATTACTCCGGCCGCTACATGGTCGATTGGACCCACCCTGAATGGATCCAGCACCTCAAGGACCTGGCCACAGGTGCTTTGGAAAGGGGCGCAGACGGGATTTTCTTCGATAACCTCTGGTATGGCGAGGAACCCAATGGCCTGATGGGCACCTGGCTGGGCAGCGCGGGCTGTCACTGCGACCGCTGCCAGGCCATCTATCACGAGGCCACTGGGAAAGCCATTCCCGAAAAGATCCTCCCCGGCCGGGACGATGTCACCGATTACCTGCACTGGCGGGCTGGTCAGGTAACTGCTACCCTGCAGGAACTGGCTGATTTCATCCACAGCATCAAGCCGGACGTACCGATCAGTGCCAATGACTATGACGTGACCATGCGCAACAGTCCCCTGATCTATGGGCTGGATGTGGAAGCCCTGGCCAAGATTCAGGACCTGATCATGGTGGAAGATTTCGCCCTGCCCCGCTGGGATCGGGAACCCAAACCCCGCCTGGCCAATAACGCCCTGACCATCCACAATACCCAGGCGCTGATCGGCAAAGACGTGCACCTGAGCATGCTCTCCTATGATGTCGGGATCGGCTTCGACCCAGTCTATTCGCCCCGCCGCCACCAGCAAGGCATCGCTGAAGCCGCGGCGGGCGGCGCCAGCACAACCGTCAAGGGCACCGAGTATAACGACGGGGAGAAAATGACCATGCTCACCGACCCCGCCTACCACGCCCAGCAGGCCGCAATCGGGAAATATAACCGCTGGCTGGAAGACCACGCAGACCTATACAAAGGGCGGGAAAACAATGCCCCGATCGGCCTGCTGCATCCGGAAGAAGCCCTCTGGCGGCACTGGTTTGAATTGGCACCCGTCTATCTCGGTGCAGGCCAAACCCTGACCGTGGCTGGAATCCCCTGGCGGGTGGTGCGCAAAGGCGACCCCCTGGAAGGGCTTGCGGCCTTGCTCACCTTCACCCCAGCAGATAGGACCCCCGAATTGGATGAGAATATCCTGCAAATTCACGTCCCCGACCTGGCAGGTTGGGGTTGGCGCAAACCGACAACGGTTGCCCGGGGCGGCCTTGCGCACTCGCTGGTGCAATCCATCGGGCTGGGACTGGTGCGAGCCTATCACAGCAGCAAGTTCGCCAGGCACCTGATGGACCGGTTCAACATGGCCTCACTGGTCATCCAGACCAATATGTTCAACCTACCTGAAAGCCCGGTAATGCAAACGCTGCTGACATCCCTGCCCAAAGATCTCACCCTCACGGTGACGGCACCCGAACCTGTACTGATCGAAACCTGGCAGAAGGGCCGAAAAACGCAGGTGCATCTGATGAACTATGCCAACCAGCCGCAAAAGGTTACCGTTCATTTCGGTGAAACAATCAATGCCCGGGTCATTTCGCCGGATAATGAGGAAACTTTTGAACTGGAAGGGGAAAACCTGATCCTTTACCTGGATATCTACAGCATTCTGCTGTTGGACTGAACCGTGTCTACTCACCAACGAAAGCGTTTAATTAAATAACAATAATCGCAATCAACTTTTCGCATTTGACCGCTTGGAGGACGACTCATGGAACGCAAAATCCACTGGTATGACTATATCACCGTCAACATCTTCTACTTTGCCCTGACCGCCCGTTCACAAACACTCACCCCTCTGATCCTGCCGCTGCTGGTGCAGACCTTCATGGGTGACGAGGTGAAAGGCGCGGCCTACGGCAACCTGCGCCTGTGGGCGCTGATGATCGCCGTGCTGGTGCAGGGATTGGTCGGCATCCTTTCCGACCGCAGCACCTCCCGGCTGGGCCGGCGGCGGCCTTTCATCCTGATCGGCGGCGTTACCGAGGTGCTGGTCTTCCTGGGGATCGGCGTGATTGCCGCCACCATGGAAGGCCCGCTGGGTTATTGGACCCTGTTCGGCACGTATATACTTTCGATGCTCTCCTCCAACACAGGGCACGCGGCCGCTCAGGGCCTGATCCCTGACCTGATCCCGGAAAAGAAGCATGGGATCTTCTCCGGCGTCAAGGCCTTCTTCGAACTCCCTGCGCCTCTGATCTTCGTCTCCTTCGTGATCACCAAGATGGTCGAAGCGGGTAATATCTGGGGCGCACTGCTGGTGTTGAGCGGAATCGTGCTGACCTGTACGTTGATCACCATGTTCGTGCCGGAAAAGCCGATCAAGCAACCGCCTTACAAAATGGATTGGAAACCCATCCTGCGCCTGGTAGCGATGACGGCTGTCTTCACCATTATCATCCTGGGCTCAGGGGAACTGGTGAATTTCGTCAATGGTTTGGCGGTCGATCTGCCCGATACCACCGCGCTGATCATCACGGCAACCATGGGCGTGGTGGGTATGGGGATTGCCGTGATCCTCGGGGTATGGGCCAGCGTGCGCATCAGCCTGGGGGGCGGCCAAAAGGGAACCAGCGACAAGTCATCGTTCACCTGGTGGGTCATCAACCGCCTGGCTTTCCTGGTGGGGTCCACCAACCTGGCCTCCTTCGTGCTCTACTTCCTGCAGGAACGCTTCCCTGAACTGGGCGGCGCGGCCGCGGCCGGCCCAACAGCAATGCTGGTGATGTTCGTGGGGATTGCCATCCTGATCTCCAGTATTCCCGCCGGCTGGCTGACGGATAAATTTGGCCGCAAGCCCCTCTGTGCCTTCAGCGGCGTGCTGGCCACTGCCGGGACGATTGTCGTAGTGGTTTCCGTCAATATGACCATGCTCTATATCGGCGGCCTGATGATCGGGGTCGCAATCGGCATCTTCTACTCCGCTAGCTGGGCGCTGGGAACGAGCATGGTTCCAAAAGAGGAGGCTGGGCGATACTTAGGCATCCAGAACCTGGCCGGGGCTGGCGCTGGCGCGATCGGCGCCTATATCGGCGGCCCGATTGGGGATGGTGTGGGCTTCACCGTGTTGATGGGCATCTTCGGCCTGCTCTTCCTGATCTCCACCCTGGCGCTGTTCGGCATCAAGGACAAACCTGCCGGAATGGGCGAACCGCCCCTTGGCGATGCGATTGTGGAACCGGAATAGGATACGCAGTAAAAATGGACTAAAACATAGAGATGCCCCGCGGGGCATCTCTATGTATGGGATAATGTCACGTACGCGGCTTCGCCGCGGTATATGGCCTACACTATTCCCAGTGGCGTAGGTCACATGCCGTGTACCGCACGTGACAGAACGGCCTCTCTACCCCTTCTCCTCCAATGCCACCACTATCAGTGACGCGGGCGGCAAGTCCACATCCAGCCAGGTGAACCGCAGCCTGGGCGGCCGGACCGACTGCACCGATACCGCATTGGGCGCATCGGCCGTATTCGCCGCCAGCGGGTCTGGGCCGCTTATCAACTGCGCTTCCACGACCCTAAATTTGCGTTTCCCCTCCCCTTTAAGGTTGACCATCACCTTAGCCTGTCTCTGCGGATTCCGGTTCGTGATCCCCAAAACCACCCACTTTCCATCCGGTGAACGGGTGGCAGTGATATCGATATAGGGCACCTGGTTGCGCTCGCTGATGTTCCCGCCCAGGGCTTCCGCCTTAAATACCGGCGACCAATAGGCCAGCGAGAGCAATTGGGATTCCATCCGGCTGTAGAGCAGGTAAGGGAAATACAGGGGCGTGGCAAAGGCGGGCTGTCCTTCCACGTTAACGATCAGCGGCAGAACGTTCGCTATCTTCAAGACCTCACACTGTCGCTGGAAAACGTTCAGCATCCCGGCAACATAAAGCCCATCTCGCAACGTATAGGCCGAGTCAGATTCGATTTGAGAATCATAATCTCCCGGCAGCCTGACGCTGAACGCATCTAATGCGATCCCAATCTCCCGCTCGGGAACGGCCTCCCGGATCAGCCGTCCCATCCGCTCAATGGTTTCTTCCGCGCTGTGCGGGGCGGAGAGGATGCTGTGATACCATTGCTCGGGGTCACGGTATTCTTCCTGCCCCGCCTCATCGGGTTGATAAATCTGTAAGGAGAGAAAATCAATTTGGTCGCCAATACCCGCCAGCACAGTCCGGGTCCAGTCCTCGGCATCCTGTAAGTCTCCGGGCAGCATAGCCATCCCGGCCGCGGCCAGTTGGATTTCCGGGTCCACTTTCCGCATCGCTGCGAAGAATGGCCGAAGCCGCTGGATATATTCATCAGCGTTGGAACATTCGACCTGTTCTCCCTCTGAAATCCCATTTCCCAGCCCCCAGAGTGCGACTTTACCAGGTTCCAGACGCAGGCCATTCCTCTCACCATACGCCGTGCCGTTATAATACGTCACCCAGTTCGCCGCATCTTCCGGCGTCGCAGAGCGGCTATCCACAGTCAGATAGAGTGCCGCACCGACAGCCTCACAAAACGCCAGGGCTGCATCCAGCGCCGACTTGTTCACCTCACTGTCAAATTTACCAACCGAAAAGCGGATCATCGCTGGGTGCAGTGCGTCCAGCAACGCCGTCACATCCTGGTTTTGTTCGCTCCCATCATAAAGGCCATTTTCCAGACATCCCGCGAAATGTCCATAGATCCGGGGGTCAATCTCGCCAACGACGTCATCCAGATTGACCACGGCCTCAGCCTTCAGGTCAATCCTAAATAGTCGCCTTATCCACCCCGTCTCTGGATAGTGATCCATTCCCTGTTCCGCAGGACCAAATTGCGTCTTTTTTCCAAAATCCTTAAACACAATCCATACCTTTCAGGTAGAGAGCAATGTAAAATTAGCGAGAGGGCCTTCTATTGGGCTTATCCGGAATTGCGCACTTTGTCATTGCAGTGGATCCTTTCCAGAAAATAGGGAGCATCAAGCTAATTAAAGTCTAAAGTAATCCATGACCACTGTCAACGGGATATGCCCCGCCTGCATTAACCAACGAATCGTGATAAAGTTATCGGGTCAATATTCAAAGGACTAAATACCCATGACCTCTCAACGAATTGTTGTCCTTTCAGATATCCACGGGATCCTGGTTTCCCTCAATACCGCCCTCGACGAGATCCTGCGCGACCCCCCGGATGAGATCATCGTCTCCGGCGATTTCGTCGGCGGCCCCCAGAGCCATGAGACCCTTGCCCGCCTGCGGGAGTTGAATTGTCATTTCATCCTGGGGAATGGCGAAATCCGCATGCTGCAAATGCACGAAAGGACTGCGCCGAAAGAATGGTGGACCTATCGCCAGTTTGACCTGGGCCGCTTGGTGTTCAACCAGCTGACCGAAGAAGACCTGACTTTCATCGCCACTCTCCCCGAGCAGCTTCATCTGGCGTTTACCGGCGCGGAACCGATCCGGGTAGTGCATGCCACCCCCTGGAGTTCCTCCCAGCTGATGTATCCCGATCAACACCCTGAACTCCTCCAGCAGGCTCTGGAAGCAATTGACGAGAACGTGCTGATCCTGGGGCATATCCACCAGCCGGGCATCTACCATGTGAACGAAAAACTGGCAGTGAATGCCGGAGCGCTCAGTAATAACCTGGCGGGGAAATCCCAGATCAGCTATGCCAGCCTGGTGTGGGACGGCGGAACCTGGCAGCCCACGATTCATACGCTTCAGCCCGATTATGAGGCCATCTCCACCTCCTTCAGAGAGACTGGCTTCTATGAAGCCGCCTATCCCTTCAGCCGGGCCTTCCTTGAAAGCATCCACACCGGCGAAGACACACCCTTCTACCTGATTGAGTCGGCTTTCAAGCATGCTGCAGAGGCCGGTTTGGATGATATCGCTTATGTGCCGGATGAACATTGGCTGGCTGCCGGGAAAGCATTCCCCTGGAAGATGGAATTTTAGGGTTTTTCTCACGGGTGTGCGCTCCGCTCTTGAACGAACCTTATAAAAACATATTGTAGATCATATGCTGCGGTGAAACCGTGCACGTGACTTTATATTTCATGTGGGAAGTATGGCCCACAGGCTGGTGGGTTAGCAACCCACCCTACGGGGTTTTACTACGGGTTTTTACGAATAACCTTCCTATAATGCCCATTCAGTTTTTGTCACGTGCGCTGCGCGGCAAGTTACCTACTCTCTTTCCACCTTTTTTATTAACAATCTATTATAAATGTCCGCAGGTAGTTACCTTTCGGGCAAAATTTGGTAGAATCAGATCAGACCCTGAAAAAGAATTTAAAAGACCCCCGCGGGTCTCTCGTATCGTTTGAAGTTGTCTGGGTCTCCAACTTCCCCCTGGATTCACTTCAAGAAAACATGCTTGACTCAATCCAGATTACTATTTAAAGCAGGTCCAAATAAATTAAGGAGGTAAGCCGTGGCTGGAATTGATAATTTCACCCCCAAAGCTCGTCAAGTCCTCAGCCTGGCTCAAAAAGAGGCTGAACGCTTACGCAAGCCCCAGATCAGCACCGAACACTTATTGATTGCGCTGATTGAAATGGATGGCAGCGTTGCCAGTCGTGTTTTACGAGAATTAGGACTGGAATCAGAAAACGTTAAAGAGATTGTTGAGAAGGAAATCGGCTTTGGTGACTATACAGGGCAGGGCACCCTCTCCCCCGGGATGCAGCAGGTGATTACCTATACCTTTGATGAAGCCCGCCAGCAAGGCAAGAAGGAAGTTGGCACAGAACATTTACTGTTGGGGCTGATCCGCCTGAGTAATTGCGAGGCCATGAACATTCTCGGGAAAATGGGCGTCACCCCAGAGCAGATCCGTAAACAAATTAATCGCATCCTGCGGGAATCGCAGCAGAGCGAATCCAAGGCCTCCCTGGCTGGACGGTCCAGCTCCCGCCGCCGAAAAACCGAGAAAAAGGACGAGGAAAAAACACCGCTGGTGGACCAACTCGCCACGGACCTCACAGCCCTGGCCGAGAACAGCAAACTTGACCCCGTGATCGGCCGCCAGATGGAAATTGAACGCGTGATCCAGATCCTGGCTCGACGCACCAAGAATAACCCCGCCCTGATCGGCGAACCCGGTGTGGGCAAGACCGCCATCGTGGAAGGACTGGCCCAGCGGATCATCGAAGGCGATGTCCCTGCGCCCCTTTTGAATAAACGCCTGCTCCAGTTAGATGTGGGTTCACTGGTCGCCGGAACAATGTACCGCGGCCAATTTGAGGAACGCCTTAAACGGGTGATTGATGAACTCAAATCCTCCGATGCGATCCTCTTCATTGACGAGGTTCACATGCTGGTTGGCGCTGGCTCCGCCGGCTCCTCCGTGGATGCCGCCAATATCCTCAAGCCCGCCCTTTCCCGGGGCGAACTGCAGGTGATCGGCGCAACGACACTGGATGAGTACCGCAAGAACATTGAAAGCGATGCCGCTCTTGAGCGCCGCTTCCAGCCCATCGTGGTGGAGGAACCAACTGTCGATGAGACCATCCAGATCCTGCATGGGATCCGCTCGGCCTACGAAGACCATCACCGGCTGATTATTGAAGATGAGGCCCTGGAATCTGCGGCCAGACTCTCCGCCCGTTATGTGAGCGACCGGTTCCTGCCCGACAAGGCCATTGACCTGATTGATGAATCGGCCTCCCGGGTGCGGATGTATAAAAGCCCGGTCACGGTGGACGCTAAAGAAATCATTGCTTCCCTGCGGGACCGCCGCAAAGCGCTTGAACTGGCCAAAGAAGAAGAACAATTTGACCGAGTGGAAGATCTGCAAAAGCAGATCGAAGACCTGGAAGGCCAGATTGAAGAAATGCGGACCATCTGGGACCGCAGCACCAGCCCCCATGTCACCTCGGAAGACATTGCCGAGATGGTCTCGATGTGGACCGGTGTGCCCCTGATGCAGCTTGAAACCGAAGAATCGACCCGTCTGCTGAATATGGAAAATCACTTACGGGAGCACATCATCGGCCAGGATGAAGCTATTGAGACCATTTCAAAGGCCATCCGCCGGGCGCGGGCCGGGTTGAAAGACCCCAACCGCCCCGTGGGTTCCTTTATCTTCCTCGGCCCCACCGGGGTCGGCAAGACCGAACTGACCAAAGCTTTAGCAAAATTCATGTTTGGCAGCGAAGAAGCACTGATTCAGCTGGATATGTCCGAGTTCATGGAACGGCACAGCGTTAGCCGCCTGGTGGGTGCACCTCCCGGGTATGTTGGCTATGAAGATGCTGGCCAACTCACCGAAGCCATCCGCCGCCGCCCCTACTCGATCATTGTCTTTGACGAGATCGAAAAGGCCCATCCTGAAGCGCATAACATGCTATTGCAAATTATGGAAGAGGGCCATCTCACCGATGCCCGCGGCCATAAGGTGGACTTCCGCAACGCCATTATCATCATGACCACCAACGTGGGCGCTGAAATGATCCAGCGGCAGTCAACCTTTGGCTTCTCGCTGACCGTGGACGAAGCACAGGAAGAGGCCCAATCCTACAAAGAAATGCGCAAGAAGCTGACCGATGCGCTCAAGCGCACCTTCCGGCCCGAGTTTATCAACCGGCTGGATTCGGTGATCATCTTCCGTTCGCTGAACAAAGAAGACATCTATAAGATCGTCACACTCGAACTGGATAAGGTCAACGCCCGTCTGGAAGAGAACAATATCCGCCTGCGGGCCAGCGAAGAAGCACTGGAACTGCTCGCTGCTGAAGGCTATAACCCAGAGATGGGCGCTCGCCCACTTCGCCGGGTGATCCAGCAGAAAGTTGAAGATAAGCTCTCCGATGCCCTGCTGGCAACCACTTTCAAAGAAAATGAAAACATCCTTGTTGATGTGGAAACCATTATGGAGGATGGCACGGAAGTGAAAAAGATCGTTCTGAAGCACGACACCGAAGACGATCAGCAGGAACAACCCGATCTCGCCGCCGTGGGACTTTAATCCATGGCCAAGACCAAGACCCGTTACGTCTGTCAAGAATGCGGTCGGTCCGCACCAAAAGCGCTGGGTCGCTGTCCTCAATGCGGTGCCTGGGACAGCATGGTCGAAGAGATCATCGTAGAAGAATCCAAGTCCGCCCTGAGTCAGGCTTTGCCTGGCCTGGGCGGATTTTCCGTTCCCAAGCGGCTCAATGAAATTGATGGGGACAGCGAAGAACGGATTCCTGTGCCGATTGAGGAATTTTCGCGCGTTCTGGGCGGCGGAGTCGTCCCCGGGTCGATCGTACTGATCGGCGGGGACCCCGGGATTGGAAAATCCACCCTGATGCTGCAGATGACCATGAAGATGGCCGGGGGCAACACACTGCTTTATGTTTCCGGTGAGGAATCCGAGCGCCAGATCAAGATGCGCGCCCTGCGCCTGCTGCGCGGCGACAACGGCCAATCCACTGAACTCCCCGATGACCTCTACCTGGTCACCGAAACCAACCTCGACATGATCCTCCAGCACGTTCAATCTATCCAACCCCGCCTGCTGGTGGTCGATTCGATCCAAACTGTCTACCGCCCGGACATGGAATCCAGCGCCGGTTCAGTCTCGCAGGTGCGGGAGAGCGCCTCAAAATTACGTGAACTGGCCAAGGCCTCCGGTATCGCCGTCTTCGTGATCGGTCATGTGACCAAACAGGGTGTCATCGCCGGGCCGCGGGTGCTGGAACATATTGTGGATACCGTCCTTTACCTCGAAGGTGACCATTTCCAGGCCTATCGCCTGCTGCGGTCGGTCAAGAATCGTTTCGGCGCCACCTCCGAAGTGGGTGTTTTTGAGATGCATGAGCGCGGGATGATTGAAGTGACCAACCCTTCGGAAGCCTTTTTGGCGGAACGAATGACCAACGCTCCCGGATCGGCCATTGCCGTCACCATGGAGGGCACCCGCCCCCTGCTGGTGGAAATCCAGGGGCTGACCAGCCACACCAATTTCGGCAACCCCCGCCGAACTGCCAACGGGATCGATTTCAACCGGCTGCTGCTGATCACCGCGGTCCTCTCTCGACGGCTCAACATGCACCTTTCCGAACAGGATGTCTTTGTGAACGTGGTCGGCGGTCTGCGGATTGACGAACCGGCCGCGGACCTTGCCGTGGCAGCGGCGATTGCCTCCTCGCTCTGGGACAAGGCCGTTCGGGCGGACTTGGTACTGATTGGCGAACTGGGACTCTCCGGTGAGCTGCGCATGGTCGGGCAGATCAACGCCCGTCTGCGGGAAGCTGCTAGCCTCGGTTTCAAGACTGCCATCGTGCCCCACCGCTTACATAATAAGGAACGCTGGCCGGAGGGAATTGAAGTGCAGGAAGCCCGTTCACTGAAAGAAGCTCTAAAACTGTCCCTCGTTGAATAACCTGTCAAGCTTTGTAATCAATCACATTTACCCTACTAAGTCTGGATAATAATCAAATAACCAAAGTAATTTACAATATTGTCCGGTTTTCCAACCCCATCCTCGCTCCTTCCCCTGTTCAGGGGAAGGAAGCCTGCAAACAAAGTGCAGCAGGCAGGAAGGGGTCAATTATTCTTAATAAAACTTGTCTTACATTCTTCTCCAAACCCTGATTGAAAGAATAAAGCAGATAAGATGGATCGTTATCTACCAATCACCAGAAAGCGGGATAAAAAATTAATTGTGTTATTTCGTTCCCTGTTTGGTAAGATTCTCCTGTCAACCCGCTCGTTTCCCAAACAATCCCGTTTATAATAAAATCCAACTAACGCCCATTGTGACCATTGGGCCATGATCTTAATTGGAAGAAAAGGACGCATAATGAGTGATTCCATCCTTGACCTGAAGCCCATTTCCCGCCTCCGGCGCAACCACGGCCTCGAACATGCCACAATCCATGTCCTGGGTAAGAAATTCCCCCACATTGCGCTGGCTGGATATTCCGATCCGCTCGGGTTCACGATTGTTGGCAACCTAAATACGGAAGATGTTGCTGAAGCCGCAATTGAAGGCCTCAAGAAGCTGCGCGGCGGTGAAGCCCAACTGGCCATGCACAAGAACTGCGGTACTAATTTTGTCGTTTCCGGTATCTTTGCCGGGCTGGCCACCTGGCTGGGCACGCTTGGAGCGGGTAAAGAATTTAAAAAGAAATTAGGCCGCTTGCCATTCATGATCCTGCTGGCAACCATCGCTCTGGTAGCAGCAAAGCCGCTGGGTCCCATTATCCAAAAGCAAATCACCACCTCCGGTGATCCGGAAACCCTGGAACTGGTACGGGTGGAAACCGCCCTCCGGGCTGGTCAGAAATTTCACCGGGTGATAACAGAAGGATAAGGGTATCCAAATGGCCGCCGAAAAGCCTACTGTTTACATCTTGCGCGGTGATGACCGGGAACAGATCGAATCCCGGCTCCATGATTTCAGCGCGCGCCTGGGCGAACCGGATATGGCCGAGATGAACACTTCCCATCTGGAAGGCAAATCCATCTCGCTGAACGACCTGCGGTCGGCCGCTCTGGCTATGCCCTTCCTGACGGAACGCCGGCTGGTGATCATGGAAGAAGCACTCCATCCTTTTGCGGGCCGCGGCAAGGAAAAAGATCGGGAAGCTTTCACCACACTGCTCGAATCTCTACCTCAGACCACCGCGCTGGTGCTGGTCATCCCTGATTCCCGCAAATACCGCAAGGGAACCTTCGAATGGGAAACTCTCAAAAATAATCACTGGCTGATCAAATGGACCAATCAACACGCCAAACAGGTGATGATCCTTGATTGTGCCCTGCCCACCGACGCGGAAATGACGCAGTGGGTACGGGCCAAAGCTGCGGAACTCGGCGGCAGCCTGACGCCCGCAGCGGTGAGCATCCTGGTGGAATACGTCGGTAACAACACCCAGCGAGCCGTCCAGGAGATCACCAAGCTCCTGACCTATGTCAATTATGATCGCCCGGTTGATGACGATGACGTTCACCGGCTGACTGCCCAGGAACAGCAGGCTAGCATTTTCGACATGGTGGATGCCATTGGTGATCGGGATGGGCAGGAAGCGGTCAAGACCCTGCATATCCTGCTGGAGGACAGCGACCCCCTGCCGCTTTTCGGGATGATCGTCCGCCAGTTCCGGCTGCTGCTCCAGGCCAGAGAGATCCTCGATTCGGGCGGCAGCCAGGCAGATATCGCCCAACAGCTCAAGCAGCACCCCTATGTCGCCCAGAAGATCTCAGGGCAGGCGCGTCATTTCAGCCTGCCGGCTCTCGAGTCAGTCTATCACCGGCTTTTGCAGATTGATGTGAAAGGTAAATCCGGCGGGATGGATGTCGGTCTCGCCCTGGACGTTCTGATCGCGGAATTGGCCGGATAAGGAGAGGATGAGATGCACGGGCTGGTCACCTTGCTTCCTGAACCCTATTTCAGCCGGGTGGAATCCCTTTGGGACGGCCTGGAGGCCAGCTTTGGGTTAAATGGAATCCGCATCACGCCCTATCCCCACTTCTCCTGGAACATCGCCGAAGCATACGAACGCCCCCAGATGGACTGGGCCGTGGCTGAGACCGCATTAACTACGCTCGTTTTCAAAGTTCAGGCCGATGGGATCGGCCTCTTCCCGGGGCCGGTGCCCGTTCTTTTCATCAAAGTCCTGCGAAATCCCATTTTGGACACGCTGCATAAACAGCTTTGGGAGCGGATGCTCCCGATCGCCAAAGGCTTAAGTGCTTATTACAATGCCGAGAACTGGCAGCCCCATATCAGCCTGGCATACAGCGATCTGACGAACGAACAGGTGCCTGAGGTGTGCGCCTGGCTGGAGGCGCAGGATGCATACCAGTGGGAAATTGAAATCAATAACATCTGCTACATCCACGAACCGGACGGACAAGTCGGCGATTTGCAGTTGAATGTGCCGCTGAAGGGGCCGGAGGAACTATAGTATTACGTCCCACACCCTTATTTTCTCCAATTTGATCGTATTGTAATTCAGTCACGTACGCTCCGCGGCACGTGACCTACGAGCCTGGCCTACATTGGAACGTTTCCGTAGCAGCGCTTCTGCCTGCCTCCCCGTAGGAGAAGTGGACGACCTTAAATATATCAGGGCGGGTAAATGCCCCGCCCCAATTTGTTTATGGATTGAAATTTAAATTTGACTGACTAGGGCAGTAACTGGGTCCATGTGCTACCGCCATCATCCGTACGGTAGAAATTCAATGGGGAGAGCGTACTTGAATCCGGGGTGCTCACCGCCCAGCCGTGTTGGCCATCCACAAAGTCCACTTTCAGGATCGATTCGGTGGCTGGGATGCCACTCAGGGCCATGGCCGACCAGGTCATACCGCTATCTGTGCTGCGATAGAGACTCATACCGGCCGCAATCCAGCCGGAGGTTGGCGAATCGAAGTCAACATCCTGCCCATTTTGGACCATCCCCTGATAGATCCAGGTCTGACCACCGTCATCGGTGCGATAAATCAACAGGTAGGAATCGCTCGAATCGGTCAGCATCCGGACAGGCAGGTATCCGGCTGTGCCCCCCACAAAGATAGGCTGCTGGACTTCCATATAGGAATTGCTGAAGCCAGCCGGCAGGATAATATCGGTTTCCAGGGACCAATTCGTGCCGCCATCGGATGTGGCGTAGAAGTAAAAGTAGTCGGTCATCGGGATATCACCGCCGATCCAGCCGTGGTTCATATCCAGAAAAGCCAACCCGCCCTTATGACCGCTGCCCGGTAATGAGGCGGTCGTTCCAGGTTCGTGGGCAAACGTCTGGGTCCAGTTTGCGCCGCCATCGGTGGTCTGGTAAATGGCGACATATTGCGAACCTGCACCTACGCCAAGGCCCACCAGCGCATAACCGCCGTTTTGATCCAGGAAGAAATACCGAGCGTTATCAAAGGGCACCGGGTTGGTGTTCCAGGTCGCACCGCCATCAATGGTGTGATAGAGGGTGCTGCTGCCGCTGCCAAAGTGTCCGGGGGTCATCCAGGCGGTATTCACATCCAAAAAGAAGGGTGTGAGTCCCCAGGAGGTGGTGCCGGAAGGCAGCGTGGCGAGGGCTGCCGGGGTGGCATCCAGCCAGGTTTGGCCGCCATCCACGGTTACCAGAATGTTGTTGCCATACTGGGTCACGGCCCAGCCCTGCAGCGGTGTGAAGAAGGAGAAGTTGTAGATCGCCGGGCTGGGAAAAACCGGCAGACTGGGCGTGGGTTCAGTAGTTGCTGTCTCGGTCGGAGCCTGGGTTTCGGTCGGGGTTGGGGTGGTCCAGGGCGCCTGACAGGCCAGTGCGGCCAGCGCCAGTGCGAAAATACTCAGTAGAATCGCTATTTTATTTTTCACATTGTCCTCCATTCAATAGGCCATTATGCCTGGAAATTGACATCCAGACGGCTTTTGAGGGTGAAAGGTTCCATAACGTAAGGGAAAAGATATATAAATTATTATTTTTTTACTCTTTCAGCATAGCACAGGGGAGTTTGCATAGTCAACGCGAGTGAGCGAAATTAATGGAATGCTTACTTTTGCTGAGTTTATTCCGAGTTGTTACTTTTTTTAACCTTCGTTATAATTAATTCAACGTAAACTGCCTATTTCCTTGTGCTTTTCGAAAGGAGCAAAAATGTCCGAAATCAAATCGGTCGTCAAACGGGATGGGTCGGTTGTTGAATTTACTCCCCAAAGGATCACCAATGCCATCTATCGGGCGGCGGTAGCTGTGGGCGGACGCGATAAGGCCACGGCAGAAAAACTCTCTGACGAGGTCGTGCGGGTTTTGGAAAAGGAAACCCCGCCGGGTGAGATTCCAACCGTTGAACAAATTCAGGATACGGTTGAGAGAGTTCTGATTAAAAATGGACACGATCGGGTGTCTAAGGCCTATATCCTTTATCGAGCGGAACGCGCCCAATTGCGGGAGAAACGGGCGGATCGCCGCGCCCAGCCCTCCAGCAATATCCCCTGGTCAAAGCTCTGGCGGGTTTTGGATTGGGCAGTGGATCATAATGTCCATTCAGTCGAACATCTTAATGAGCGGATCAGAAACGGTGAGATCGCCCAAATCGTGGGTGAATCGGAAGCTTTCTATAGCGAAGATGTGGAGAACGCCGCCAACCTGGCCGCTCAGCGGAAGGAAGACCTGCGAATGGTGATAATCGCCGGGCCGTCCTCTTCGGGCAAAACCACCACCACCATCAAGATGGGTGAGCGGCTGGCACGTTATAACATGCGCCTGGTCACGCTGAACGTGGATAATTATTTCTTCGACCTCGAGATGCACCCCAAAGACGAGTTCGGGGATTATGATTTTGAAACACCCCAGGCGCTGGATTTAGAGCTGATCAACGCACACCTGAACCGGATGTTTGAAGGCGAAGAGGTGCGAATTCCCTTCTATGACTTCAAAACCGGCACTCGTCACCCGGACCAGACCCCGATGAAGCTGGGGCCGAACGATGTGGTCCTGATTGACTCCCTCCACGGGCTTTATCCGGACATGACCAAGGATATCGCCCCGGAGAAGATCTTCAGGCTCTATATCGAACCCTTATTACAGCTCAAGGACCCGGATGGGCATTATGTCCGCTGGACGGACCTCCGCCTGATTCGCCGGATGCTGCGGGATCAGGCGCACCGGGCTTATGATCCAACCAAGACCCTGCTGCACTGGCATTATGTGCGCTCCAGCGAGCTGCGCAACATCATCCCCTATGTCAACACCACGGACTACATCGTCAACAGCGGCATGCCCTATGAGATGTCCATGTATAAGGCCAAGCTGTTCTCCGAGTTTGCCCGCTGGACGGAAGAATATGCGGATGACCCGCTGCGCAAGGACGCTTTTGAGCGGGCCAGCCGGGTATATCACCTGATGCAGACTCTGGACGCTATCGAGGATGATTCGGTTGTGCCGGAAAACTCCGTGATCCGCGAGTTCATCGGTGGGAGCATTTACGAGTATTAGTAGAGGTTATAAGTTCATATCAGGGCGATTGATTAAAACCATTCGCCCTTACTAAAAAACCACTTTTTAAGGGGTTTTTACTGGTCAATAAAGTTTTGTTTTAATTGTTCGGTCGGTGGGTTACTGCTATCTTTAACTCTTATTGATGTTCTTATCATACTTGTAATTTAAAGCGAAATAATTACCGGGCCCTAAATAAGAAAATTCATCCGATGGAGAATTGGAGAAAAATGGAATCTCATAATAGCAGCCCAAAGATTTCAAAGAATATTGACGGCAAAATATATTCTACCAATAATGCAAGACTTATCGCATCAGAAAAGAATCAAAGGATTTTTTGGAAAGACGCATTTCATACAAAATATATACGAACCTTTCTATATCGCCAAAATGAAAAAGAATACTTCGTAATTCGGCAACTTATCGAGAAAACCCGCAAAGGCAAAAGTACAGAAATTAATTATCTAGAACCAGTATCCATTTCATCTGCAAGATCAATATATTCATCCTGTGATTTCCGAATTCAGTATGAAGATGCTTTTGAATATAAAGTACGGCGCTTTACAATTTCAACAATTATGGAAACCCTTCAATTAAATGAGATTGATACTCGTAAATTGTTAATCGATGTTGGTGTTCAAATATCAGACTTAGTCCAAGATCCAAATGAAACTATAAGCAGTTGGGAAGTAGGTTCACTGATGTCAAAATTTTGGGATAGTTCAAAAGGTAACTATACACAAGAAGGCTATGCAGTTGGAGAGTTGTTAAAAGAAGACTAAAAATAAAACTCCCTAGACTATACGTCATATAAACAGCAATATGGGCTTGGCATATTCTCATGAAAATCCCATTCTAGGCATGATATAAGCCCAAAAACCAATTAAAAAATCAATATAAAGAGAAGTAGAACCTGTAATGCTATTGGGAAAAAATAATCAAATTGACCTAACATTGATTTTTCTACTTGATCGATATTACATGGTAGGAGAATATCTTATTCTTGACAACCTTATGAGCATTACGATATGTACTACTGAAGAATTTTCGATTCCATCACCCAATACGCCGGGAAAAATCTTTATTTAAACTCATAACCAAAAAGTTCCATTTCGGTGAGAAATAAAGTTAAATAATCCATACTGTCTTCAAATGCATTATCCATAGTAGCCTGAGAGCCACCCGATATAGCCAGGTAGAACCAATATGCATCACTATACATCCAGTTTTCAGCATAGGTTCGGGCTTGTTCAAATTCCTTATCGACATCTAAATTCTTTACATTTTGAGCAATATCTACTGCCTCGTAGAGTAATGTATTTATTGAATCGTAATCATCTTCTAAATAATTATCCACCATTAGACTTGAAATTTCTCGATATTGATCAGCATAATATAATAATTTATCTCCACTTGGATTAATATTCTGAATAGCGTTGGTTGTCGAGCACCCTGTTAGAATGGGGTTTAGATAAATAATAATGACAAAAATAATAGAATACTTGATATCCACCGACAGATATGGAATAGTTTTATTCATCCTATGATGATGAAATTTAATAATCATAATTTATTCCCTCTCCTAGTCCACATAGATTATTAGTATGTCTCCAGTATACAAGCCATTAGCCTCAATTTCATGTTATCCAAAAAAATGTTTTATGTTTTCACCTCTGGTTAGACAAATCTATACACTCTGTAGCTAAATATTTAAAACCCCGGAGAGACAATCCGGGGTTCAAGAGAAAGGGGGGAATGATTTGTTACTTCAACGCATCCAGCCACTTTTGGGCGATTTTGCGGTTGCGGTTTACCAGAAAAAGGGATAGGCAAATACTCCCGGCTCGACACTTTTCACTTGAAAAACGCCCTATTTGTTTAACACTTTGGAAAAAAGGGTGTTGGTATTTACTATAAGGGGTTAATATAAGGTTTCATTAGGGTTGGTGTATAAGCGCAAACGACCAGAGTTGCAACTCTGATCGTCTGCTAATTCATCAATCGATATGAGATCAATGAACTAAACAG
>Ga0209121_10001071_pt1 | contig 28728 bp, 34 predicted proteins | sample Cruoilmetagenom3_FD_187292 | JGI IMG/M metagenome (GOLD analysis project Ga0209121, IMG submission 187292) | Oil polluted marine microbial communities from Coal Oil Point, Santa Barbara, California, USA - Sample 3 (SPAdes) (version 2) | ecosystem: Environmental > Aquatic > Marine > Oil seeps ...
TAACAGTACGTGGCGCAGCCGTGACGTATCTGTCCCATAGTCTTTCCTTCCATTCCAAAGAACAGATCGCACCATCAAACCTTGGGATCAAACACCTAATCCGCTTAATATTGATGCCAATTAGCGGCGATACATCAAACCGCGCGTCAATAACCTCAAATTATCTGTCACAATTCGCCTCATTCAATAGGCGAAACGAAAAGCGGCGTATGGGCTTCCCGACCCATACACCGCCTCAATACATCCCCGCGAAACGGGGCTGGTCTTATTTCGAGATCAGGAAATCATCCAGGGACTTGCCCTGCGCCAGACCTTCCTTGATCCAGTTGGGCTGGCGGCCCTTTCCGGTCCAGGTCAGGGACGGATCGGTGGGGTGGCTGTATTTTGGCGCACCGACCGTTTTAGATTTCTTTGCCGCGCCCGTCAGTTCGGACAGCGAGAAACCCATTTCACGCGCCTTGGCTTCCAATGCGGCCAACGCTTCTTGTTTCTGGCGCTCGGCATAGGTTTCGACTGCTTTGTTCACCCGCTTTTGCAGGGCTTTCAATTCTTCCAGCGACAGGCCGGTAAGGTCTATTTCAGACATGGTTCATTCCGTTCTTTTCACATTCCCGATAGTGAATAGAAAATCCACTTCTCATAAATACTGCAATAAGAAAATTTTTTCAAAAGAAAAGGCGGAAACTCGGGTTTCCGCCTTTATAATGCACTATTTCAGCAATTTTTCGCGCAATTCGCGAATAACTGGACTACGACCCAACCTTGAGCACGATTTTCCCGATATGGTCCGAGCTTTCCAACCGCGCATGGGCCTTTGCCGCGTCTTCCAGCGGGAATTCGCTGTCCATGATCGGGCCGGTTTTGCCCGCGTCCAGCAGGGGCCAGACCTGTTTGCGCAATGCCTCGGCGAGGTTCGCCTTGGCCAGATCGCTTTGCGGACGCAAAGTCGATCCGGTGATGGTCAGTCGGCGGGTCATTACCTGGGCAAAGTTCAATTCGACCTTCGGTCCTTGCAAAAACGCGATCTGCACCAAGCGCCCATCATCGGCCAAAGCGCGCAGGTTGCGCGGGATATACAGCCCGCCAACCATATCCAAAATAAGGTCCGCCCCGCCTTCGGCTTTCATCACCTCGACGAAATCCTCTTCTTTATAAATGATCGTGCGCTCGGCCCCCAGCTTGGCGCAGGCGGCGGCCTTTTCCTGGTTGCCGACCGTCACGAATACCCGCGCGCCGAATTCGCGCGCCAGCTGGATCGCCGTTGTACCGATGCCGCTGGACCCGCCGTGAATCAGGAATTTCTCGCCCGCTTTCAGGCCCCCGCGCTGGAACACGTTTGACCAGACGGTGTAATAGGTCTCGCACAGGCAGGCGGCTTCGGCCATGCCCATGCCCTTGGGGATGGGCAGGCAATGCGCCGCCGGGGTGGCCACGTATTCTGCATAGCCGCCGCCGGGCAACAGCGCGCAAACTTTGTCGCCCATCGCCCATTCGCTGACACCCTCGCCCAAGGCGACAATTTGACCCGAGGCTTCCAGCCCCGGCAGATCGCTGGCCGTAGGGGGCGGCGCATAGGCCCCCGCACGTTGCAGCGCGTCGGGGCGGTTCACCCCGGCATAGGCGACCTTGATCACCACCTGCCCCGCTGCCGGTTCGGGCATGGGGCGGCTGGTCAGTTTCAACACCTCGGGGCCGCCGGGTTCAGTGATTTCAATGGCACGCATCGTTTCATTCATATCTTGTCCTGCCTGTTTAAGAATTCCATCGTCCGGGCATTCCGGTCTGCGCATCCTCGCGCACCGATTCCGGAGCCCTGATCGCGCCCAAGACGGCCAAGGGCCTTGCCAGCAGCGCGCTCAGCGCCTTGTTGTCGCGCACATTGGCCTTAAGCTTTTCGAATTGCATCACGTTGTCGATCCGCCGGTCAAGGAAGTCCCAAGTGGCGCTATACCCTTCGGAATCGTCCCCCAGCCAAAACAGCACGGTGGACCCGTAAACCGCAGACAGCGTGGCGCGTTTCGTGTACCAGTTCACATCCTTCGATGTGTCGCCAAGCGTGTTCCAGATCGCATCGCAGGTGCCCCAGATCGCCCGCGCCCCGTCGGCCGCGTATTGCGGCAGGGAAAACAGCGTGGTGCCACGGCGCACCGCCTCGCGGTCCTCGACTGCCTCCAGCCGCGCGCGCACGGCAAAGGCGATGCGGTCGCGGAACCGCATGTCCGACAGGTCGGTTTCCGACAACCGCGCCACCATGGCCGCGTCGCCGCGCTGGTGATAGGCCAGCGCCAGATCGACCGCTCCGCGCGGGAACAGCGCCTTGGCCGCCGCGGGGTCAATTCCGGTGTCCTGGATGGCGGCGCGATAAGTCTCGTCGGACCAGCCATCAAAGGGCACATGCATCAACGCCGCATCCAGCAGCGCCTCTTTCGGGTCTTGTTCGGTCTGGGTCATTTCCGTTCCCTTCCTTGTCTTGGATACCCTAGACAAATAGGGCGCGGGTTGCTATAGGGCCACTTCCTGCGATTTCCGCAACTCAACTTAGAAAGGTGGTGAAAACCACATGCAGGTTAGTGTTCGCGACAACAACGTCGATCAGGCGCTTCGTGCCCTGAAGAAGAAGCTGCAGCGCGAAGGTGTGTTCCGCGAGATGAAGCTCAAGCAACATTTCGAGAAACCCTCCGTCAAGAAAGCGCGCGAGAAAGCTGAAGCCGTCCGCCGTGCCCGTAAACTGGCACGCAAGAAAGCTCAGCGCGAGGGTATGCTCTAAGCACACCTTCCGGCTTATTCGGACCTAAAAGTTTGACAACCCCCGCAGCCTTGGCTTCGGGGGTTTCTTATGTCTGGCGGTATGTTTTCCGGCCCGCGGCGCGATTCGGCTGCAGGTAGGGTTTGCCGGACTTGTCACACGGGGGCGGGGCTGTGCAGGGTTAATGCAGATTTCATAAAACGCTTTTCGACCGGAGGCCCCCGATGCGCCGCAAGATCCTTGTCGTTGTTCTGGCCTGTCTGGCCATTGGCCTGCTTGTCGCCCTGCCGCAGATTCGATCCGGCGCACCGATGGTAGATGCGCTTGGGCCCGCCCAGAAAGAAGCTGATTCGATGCCGCAAGCCGGTCAGGTCGCGCCGACCGCCGATTCCGACGCCGCCGATGACCCGCCCGTCGAAGCCGTCACCGTCGAAGATATGCCATTGAAGAAATGATCGTCGAAGAGACTATCATCGAAGAAGAGGTCGCAACCGCAGCCGGCCCGTCAGAAGGGGAAACGGCGAACCTGACCACCGCAACGCCCAAATCCACCCAATCGCCCGCGCTTCCAACCCTTGACGACAGCGACAGCTTCGTCGTGCAGCGGGTGTTCTTCGGCACCGACCGCAAAGAGGAAAAGGCCGACACAGCCGGCCCCACCTTCGGCACGGGCCGCGTCACCATCCCCCTGCAACGCGAGGACCGCGACAAACACATGACGATCTACAAGCGCAGCCTACTGTCGCCCTCGGAATTCCGCTTCATCGCGGGGCAAGCCGCAGCGCAGGCGGAAAATTTCGAAGGCACCGCGCTGGTCTTTGTCCACGGCTTCAAATTCGGCTTTGACGACGCGCTGTTCCGCACCGCCCAGATCGCCCATGATCTGGAATTCGATGGGCCGACATTCTTGTATAGCTGGCCCAGCCAAGACCGGCGGGCATCCTATGTGACCGACACCGACAGCGCCGACCGCGCCGCGCCTTTCATGGATGAATTCCTGGATCATGTGTTCGACACGCCGGGCGTCGAACGGGTGCATATCATCGCCCATTCCATGGGCAACCGCGCGCTGGCGGGGCTGTTGATGCGGGCTGGCACGCGGCTGTCGCAACGGGGCCGCACCTTCGACCAGATGATCCTTGCCGCGCCGGATATCGACGCCACCATCTTTGCCTCTGTGGCAGAGCATTTCACCAAGGCCGCCAAGAACGTGACCCTATATGCCTGCGGGAACGACCGCGCGCTTATGGCCAGCCACAAGCTGCGCGACGATTTCCCCCGCGCGGGCGGCGTGCCGGACAGCGGCCCGATCGCCGTACCCGGCGTCTACACGATCGACGTGACCGCCCCCGGAACCGCGATGTTCTCGCTCAATCACAATGCCTATGTCGAAAGCCGGTCCGTGCTGACCGATCTGCGGCTGATCCTGACCAAACGACTGCACCCGCCCGCAATCCGCATGCCGGCCCTGCGCGAAATGGCGTTGGAAAGCGACGTTTACTGGCTGATGCCGAAATAGATCAGCGCGCCCAGCGCCGCGCCAAGCGGGCGATGCGCACACCGAACCGGCGCGCGGTTTCCAGATCGCCCGCGCTGACCATCAGGAACTTGTCGCGCACGCTGGTCGCCCCCAGCCCCAGCCATGTGCCGGACTGGTTGATCCCCTCGTTTTCCTTGACGACGGGCGCACCCAACTGGTCCTGCCCGACCCAGACCATTCCGTGCTGCGCCGCAAAGATCGACAGCTGGATCAGGCTGGATAGTTTGTCGCCACCGGCAAATGTCGCCACGGTGAAACCGGCCGCCATCTTGTCGGCCCAGCGCTGGTCCGCCCAGATTTCCGAACTGGCATCCATGAAACTTTTGAACTCGGCGCAGACGCTGCCCATGTAGGTCGGCGCGCCCATGACGATGGCATCGGCCGCTTCCATCGCCTGCCAGTCGGTCGGCTGCATTTCCATCACGTCAATCACGCGGGCGTTGCATTCCGCCGCGCCCAATGCGACCGCGATTTCTTCTGCCAAGCGGCGGGTGTGCCCGCGCCCGGATGCATAAGGAATGGCAATATTGGCCATAAATCTGCGCCTCGTTTCAGCCTGCCTTCAGCATCATGTCGGCGGCTTTTTCCGCGATCATGATCGTAGGCGAATTGGTGTTGCCGCTGGTGATCGTCGGCATGACGCTTGCATCGACCACCCGCAGGCCCGCAATGTCGCGCATCTTGAGCGTGGCGTCCAGAGGGGCCGTCTGATCCGCCCCCATCCGCACTGTGCCGACCGGGTGGAAAATGGTCGTGCCGATGTCGCCTGCCGCGCGGGCCAGCTTCTCTTCGGTCTGGGCGGCGATGCCGGGCTTCATCTCTTCGGGTTCGTATTTCGCCATCGGGGATTGCGACATGATGTTCCGCGCCTGCCGGATCGCGGCGACGGCCACCATGCGGTCGCCCTCGGTCGACAGGTAGTTCGGCGCGATCACCGGCGCCTCGTGCGGATCGGCACTGGCAATGGTCACGCTGCCCCGGCTTTCGGGGCGCAGGTTGCACACGCTGGCCGTCATAGCCGGGAAATCGTGCAAGGGTTGGCCGAATGCCTCAAGGGTCAGGGGCTGGACGTGATATTCCAGATCGGCCGAGGCCACATCGGGCCGCGAGCGTGAAAACGCCCCCAGTTGCGAAGGGGCCATGGTCATAGGCCCGCGCCGCCGGAACACGTAGTCCGCCCCGATCATCGCCTTGCCCAAAAGGCTGGCCGCCATGGTGTTCAACGTCCTCGCGCCGGTCAGCTTCCACGCGCAACGCAGTTGCAAATGGTCCTGAAGGTTCATCCCAACACCGGGAATGTCGCGCTGCACCTCGATCCCGTGCCTTTGCAACAACCCCGCCGGTCCCAGCCCCGACAATTGCAGGATCGCGGGCGAATTCACCGCCCCCGCAGACAGGACCACCTCGCCGCAGCGATCCTTGTGCACCACGCCGCGGCGCTCCCATTCCACGCCGGTAACGCGCCCTTCCTCGATCATCAAGCGGCGCACATGGGCGTGTGTTTCCACCTTCAGGCTTTGCCCCGAGCGGGTGCGCAGGAATGCCTTGGCAGTGTTCATTCGCCAGCCGCGACGCTGGTTCACCCGGAAATAGCCGACGCCCTCGTTGTCACCACAATTGAAATCCGTGACCTCGGGCAATCCGGCCGCCACCGCTGCCGCCTTCCAATCGTCCAGCACGTCCCAATGCAGGCGCTGGGTTTCCACCCGCCATTCGCCGCCCGTGCCATGCGCCTCGTCTGCGCCATCGACGAAATCCTCGGACTTCTTGAAATATTCCAGAACGTCATCCCAGCCCCAGCCGGGCAGGCCCATCTGCCGCCATCCATCGTAATCCGCCGCCTGCCCGCGCAGGTAAAGCATTCCGTTGATTGACGAACATCCGCCCAACACCTTGCCGCGCGGATACAGCAACTTGCGCCCGTTCAGCCCCGGCTCTGCCGCGGTGCGATAACGCCAATCGGTACGCGGATTATCGATGCAGTAAAGATAGCCCATGGGGATATGCACCCAATGGTAATTGTCATTGCCCCCGGCCTCCAGCAGCAGCACCTTGCGTCCTGCATCCGACAGGCGCTTGGCCATCACGCAACCCGCGCTGCCCGCGCCCACAATGATATGATCCCAAGACATGGCTCTTTCCCCGCAACAACAGCAGCGCCGCGGCGCCGATCGGGGCGGATGCTAAATGTCTGACATTCTGAAAACCACCCCAACCGGCCTTTTCTTGGCGAAAAGACCCAAGGAGTGAGGCGGGAAAGGCCTGCCCTTCAAGCCGTCGGGGCAACGCCTTCTGGCCGGCGGCGCAAGCGGCCAGTTAAAAATGTCGGCGCAGGCCGCAAGGTGCTGCTGTGACAGGCGCAGCTCGGCGCGGTTACCGATCGCACCGGGGGCAAATACAACCGGCGCATCCGCCCCGGCCCCTGTCACCCGCCGCCATCCGACCCAGATCAGCCGCTTCGGCCCCGCATCCAGCGTCAAGACCCGATCACCCGCGCGCAGCCCCGCAGCAGACACCCGCCCCGCCGGCGTGTCGATCCGGGCCGCGCCATCGAAACAGACAAAGCTGTGATCATAGGCTGCGTTCTGGTCGGTGGTGTGAAACTCCGACGGCAGCCTGCCACTGAAATTATCCCAATACCATGTTTCCAAACCGAAATCCGGCGTCCAGATGACCTGTGTCAGCTCACCGAATTCATCAAGCCCTTCAAAAACGATGAGCCCGCCACCGCTTGGTGCATCGTCCGACCGGATCACCACCGCATCGGCCAAGGTCGCCCCGCCCCCTGTACCGCCATAGGAAATGTCATAGACATCGCCCACCTCGAACAGGCGAGGGTCAGGATCGCCATCCTTTGTGGTGATGACCAAGTCAAGCGAGGAATTTGGCGGATAGTCAAACTTGCTTTGCCCCGGGCTGGAATTTACATTCGAGCCCGAGGATACAGCGAATTCATTGTCCAGCGCGAAGATGCTGAAGGCCATTCCGTTACCCCTGATATTGGGGGACAGAAACATTCAAACCTTAAGATACAGAGAATCCGCAACGGATTGGCACTGCGCCAGGCCCGCAGTTAGCGGTTCTGCACCGGCTGCGCCCCCTTGGGCATCGCATAGGCTGCGGGAAAGGCGCAGCGCAGGAATTCCTCGGACCACGCCATGATCTGCGGCCATTCAGGCAGCATACCCGCATCGAAATCGGCCGAAACATCGAAACTGCCACTGATCCAGCGTTTGCGGCATTTGGACCCGGAACAGGAAAACACCACGATCACCGCCCCGTCCGGCCCCCGCAACAGCGAAACGCCGCCGCCGATGTCCAGCCTGCCATCAGGCAGCGCCACACCCTCTGCCATTGGGCGCAGGCCTGGCATCTGGCGTTCCGGTGCCGCTTGGCCAAAAATGCCCTGCCCCTTGTCCACCTGCACGCGCAGCGCCAGATTTCCCGGATCGAACGTGAACCGCTGGACTTTCGGCGCCAGCCATTGCGTGTAATCGACGGGCACCCACCCCGTAAAACGGCCCGCCTGCACCTTGATGCGCGGCCCGTCATCGCCATTGAAGCAAGGCTCGGGTGCCGGCGCGGGCGCGTCAACCTCGCGCCGGGCCGCTTCGATTGCCTGTTCCAGCGCCTGCCGCAGCCGGTCGCCAGCGCCGTCACCATCCCGCGCGAGTGCCGGCGTAGCCAACAGGGCAAGGATCAACGCCCACCTCATACCGGCAAGGCCGTTGTCTTGAACACAGTGCGCAGTGCGAAACTGGATTGCATCTGCGCCACCCCCGGCAGACGGGTCAGGTATTGGCGGTGGATGCGGGCGAAATCCTCGGTGTCTTCGGCCACGATCTTCAGAATGTAGTCCGCCGTGCCCGCCATCAGGTGACATTCCAACACGTCTGGAATACGGCTGACAGCCGCTTCGAAGGCTTCCAGCACCTCGTCGGCCTGAGTGCTTAGGGTGATCTCGACGAAAACGGTGGTGGGCAGGCCAATTTTCTTGGGGTTCAGCAGGGCGACATAATCGCGGATGAACCCGTCCGCCTCCAGCCGTTGCACGCGGCGGTGACAGGCGCTTGCCGACAGATTTACCTGTTCGGCCAGTTCCGCGTTGGAAATCCGCCCGCGCCGTTGCAGCACCTTCAAGATACGCCGATCCGTCTCGTCCAATTGCATTTTCGCGGCTTCCTTCGACGTTACTGCCATTTAGTGCAAGAATATCCCAACAAAGCCCTGTTTGGCGACCACCTTTTCAACCCTCTTGCGCTGACGCCGTGCCATTCTGCCTGCGACAACCTGTCCAGCGCCCATCAGGAGGTGACCCCCAATGAAAGTCGGATGCCCCACCGAAATCAAACCGCAGGAATTCCGCGTCGGGATCACGCCCCAGGCCGCAGCCGAGCTGACGGCCCATGGCCATACCGTGCTGATCCAGCAGGGCGCAGGGATCGAAGCGGGCTTTGACGATGCCGCCTATGTTGCCGCGGGCGCGACCATACTGCCCGATGCCGCCAGCATCTTTGCCGAGGCCGAGATGATCGTGAAGGTGAAAGAACCGCAAGCCGCAGAGCGCGCCATGCTGCGCCGCGGCCAAACCCTGTTCACTTACCTGCACCTTGCGCCGGACCCCGAACAAACCGCCGACCTGTTGAAATCCGGCTGCACCGCCATCGCTTATGAAACCGTGACTCAGGCCGGTGGCGGGCTGCCCCTGCTGGCACCGATGTCCGAGGTCGCGGGCAAGCTCGCGCCACAGGTCGGCGCATGGACCCTGCAAAAGGCCAATGGCGGACGCGGCGTGTTGATGGGCGGCGTGCCCGGCGTGCTGCCCGCCCGTGTCGTCGTGATCGGCGGCGGCGTGGTCGGCACCCATGCGGCCCGCGTGGCCGCTGGCATGGGCGCGGATGTGACCGTGCTGGACCGATCGCTGCACCGCCTGCGCTACCTTGACGATGCCTTTCGCGGGCAGTTCGGCACCGCCTATGCCGACAAGGCGACCACGGCAGAACTGGTCGCAAGCGCCGACATGGTGGTTGGCGCGGTTCTGGTTCCCGGTGCCACCGCCCCCCGTCTTGTCACCCGCGCGCAACTGTCCACCATGAAACCCGGCGCGGCCATTGTCGATGTGGCCATCGACCAGGGCGGCTGTTTCGAAACCTCGCGGCCGACCACGCATCACGACCCGATCTACGAGGTGGACGGGATCATGCATTATTGCGTGGCCAACATGCCCGGCGCGGTGGCGCGGACCTCGACCATGGCGCTTGGCAATGCCACGCTGCCCTTCATGGTGACGCTGGCCGACAAGGGCTGGCAGCAGGCGTGCATCGACGATCCGCACCTGGCCCAAGGCCTGAACGTGCATGACGGCAAACTGCTGACCCAATCCGTGGGCGAGGCACAAGACCGCCCCGTCACCCCCCTGTCCGAAGTGCTGGAAAGCCGGGGCGACTTGCGTTCGGCCTGATCGCGAACACGCCAGCCCGCCGATCCCCTTCAGGGGCTGGCGTGGCGGAGGCCGCCCCTTGCACCCCGCGCGGCCTCCGCCCATTTTGGTGCCATGAACAGCTATCGTACCTTTCTTGCCATCGACCTGCCGGACAACATCCGCGACACGCTAGAGGCATTGTCCGAAGAATGCCGCACGGGCCGCGCGGTCGATTGGGACGACCTGCACCTGACGCTGCATTTCCTGGGCGATCAACCCGTGGACCTGCTGGAAGAGGCGCATGAAAACCTGTCGGCGCGGCCCCTGCCCGCCCCCGATCTGGAATTCGACGGGCTGGGCGGCTTTGGCACCCCCGCGCGCAGCGTCGCCGCGCTGATCCGGCCCAATGACACATTGAATGCCCTGCACAAGACAACGGCCAGCGCTCTGCGCCAATCGGGCATCACGCTCGAACACCGCCGCTTTCGTCCGCATGTGACACTGCTGCGCATACCCCGCAATCAGCCCCCGCAGGACCAGGCAAAGCTGCACAGCTTCCTGACCACATACGCGGGCAAATCCCTGCCCCCATTCACACCGGACAGCATGACCCTCTACCGCTCGATCCTCAGGCCAGAGGGGCCGATCTATGACCCGCTGGTCAGCTACGACTTGGGCACATAAAAACCCCCGCCGAAACCGGCGGAGGCCATCATCACGCGCATGAATGATGTTGTTTCGCGGGATCAGCCTTTCTTGAGCGAATCCCGAATTTCCAGCAGCACGTCCAGCTCGCTGGGGCCGGTCGGCACCTCGGGGGCGATCTCCTCGGGCTTTTCGGCCATGGCTTTGACCTTGTTCACGTAACGCACCAGCATGAACACCACGAAGGCGATGATCAGGAAGTTGATGACCGCCATGATGAAAGAGCCGTAGGCGAAAATGCTGGCCCCGGCCTCGCGCGCGGCCTCCAGGTTGGCCCCTTCAGGCGCATCGCCGGCCAGCACGGCGTAATTGTTGGTGAAATCCATCCCGCCGGTGAACAGTCCGATGATCGGGTTGATCAGGTCGGCGACCATGGATTTCACGATCGCGGTAAATGCCGCACCAATGATGATACCCACGGCCATGTCCATGACATTGCCCTTGGCTATGAAGTCCTTGAACTCTTTAAGCATTTCTGTCCCTTTTTCTTATGGCTCGCGCAGTCTTTTCCGCGCATTGCCGGTTCGCGCACATAGCTTACCATCGTTTTGCACACAAAGGTTAATGGTTTTAAGGGGAAAGCGGCGTTACCTTCCCCCCAAATCCCCCGTAAAGGAGACGACATGAACTTCCCCGATGACTTCCCCATCACCCGCAAATGGTCGCCCCACGATGCGTCGAAATTGCAGCTCTACTCTTTTCCCACGCCGAACGGGGTGAAGGTTTCGATCATGCTGGAAGAGATCGGCCTGCCCTACGAGGCGCACAAGGTCACGCTGGCCGATGCCGATGTGAAAAGCCCCGAATTCCTGTCGCTGAATCCCAATAGCAAGATCCCCGCGATCATTGACCCCAACGGCCCGTCCGGCCCGCTGGGCCTGTTCGAATCCGGTGCGATCCTGATCTACCTGGCGGAAAAGACCGCCAAGCTGCTGCCCTCCGATGCTGCGGGCCGGGCCAAGGTGATCCAATGGGTCATGTTCCAGATGGGCGGCGTCGGCCCGATGTTCGGCCAGCTTGGGTTCTTCTACAAATTCGCAGGCAGCAAGGTCGAAGACCCCCTGCCACGCGAACGCTATATCAACGAGGCAAAGCGCCTGCTGGATGTGCTTGAGGGCGAAATGTCAGACGGGCGCGACTGGATCGCGGGGGACTATTCCATTGCCGATATCGCGCTGTGCCCTTGGCTGAACGCGCTGAATTTCTACGGCGCGCGTGAAGTGGTCGGATGGGACGACCACCCGCATGTGGTCAAGTGGGTCGATCGGTTCTATGCACGCCCCGCGGTTCAGCGCGGCAAGAACATCCCGGCCCGCGACTGATCGCGAAGAGGGGCCGCCGCTTTACCCGCCGATACAACCCAAAAAGCAAAACGGGCGCCCCGATGGAGCGCCCGTTTTCATTCATTACGCAAGGATCAGCCGCGCAACGTACCGCCGGTGGCCTTACTGACCTTTTCGACGATCTTTTTCGACACAGCTTCGATGTCCTCGTCCTTCAGGGTCTTATCCACAGGTTGCAGACGCACCGTGACGGCGATGGATTTCTTGCCCGCGCCCATCTGTGCCTCGGCCTTGTCGCCGGTGAATTCGTCAAAAACGCGGACGCCTTCGATCAGCGCCTTGTCGGCACCGGCAGCGGCATTGACCAGCGTCAACGCCTCGACCCCGTTGTCCACGACAAAGGCGAAATCACGTTCCACCGCTTGCAGGTCGCTGACAACCAGCGCAGGGCGGGTGGCGGTCTTGTTCTTCGGTTCGGGCACTTGGGCCGGGGCGATGGTGAAGGCCACGGCGGGGCCTTTCACATCCATGGCCTCCAGCACGCGGGGGTGCAATTCGCCAAAGGTTGCCAGCACCTTTTTCGGGCCAAGACAGACTTGGCCGTGACGGCCCGGATGCCACCACGCCTCGCCATTGCGGAACACTTGCGTCTTGGCGGGCGCGCCGATGGCGGACAGAACCGCCTCGGCGTCGGCCTTCGCGTCGAACAGGTCCACCGCCCGCGCCGCGCCATGCACGTCCTTCGGGCCGGTGCGGCCCACCAGCAGGCCGGCGACCTGCACCGCCTGCTCGCCCGGCTCGCCACCGCTGAACACCGCGCCAACTTCGAACAGGGCCAGATCCATGAAGCCGCGCGCCTGGTTGCGGGCGGCGGCCTGCAACAGACCGGCCAGCAGGTTCGAGCGCATATGGCTCATTTCCGACGAAATCGGGTTGGCCACCATCGTGGCATCGGTCCCCCCGCCGAACAGCGCCGCGCCGGCCTGATCAATGAAGGAATAGGTCACGCATTCATTATACCCCAGCGCCGCCGTGGTGCGCCGCGCAATCTGCTCGCGGCGCTGCGCCACGGTCAGGATCGGTTTGGGCACGCCGGTATGGGCGCGTGGCATCGGCTCGCCTTGCAGCTTGGTCAGGGACGCGATGCGCGCCACCTCTTCCACCAGGTCCGCCTCGCCCAGCACATCGGGACGCCAGCTTGGCACCCAAGCCATGTCGCCTTCCAGACGAAAGCCCAATGCCTCCAGCGTGCGGCGCTGCTCGGCCTCGGGGATGTTCATCCCGACCAGCGAAATCACGCGGGCCGGGTCAAGTTTATAGGCGCGGCTGACATCCGGCACCTTGCCCGCGACCACCACATCCGACGGTTCCCCGCCGCACAGGTCCATGATCATCTGCGTCGCATCGTCCAGCGCCTGCATGTTGTATGCGGGGTCGATCCCGCGCTCGTTCCGGTAACGCGCGTCCGAATTGATCTTCAACCCCCGCCCCGTCATCGCGATCTGGATACGGTCCCAGACGGCGGCCTCAAGGAACACGTCGGTCGTTTCAAGGGTGCAGCCCGTCGCCAAACCGCCCATGATGCCGCCCACGGATTCCACGCCATTATCGTCAGAAATCACCACCATGCCGGGGGCAAAGGTGTATTCCTTCTCGTCCAGGCCCACCATCGTTTCGCCGCCCTTGGTGCGCTGAATGGTCAGCCCGCCCGCAACCTTGCCCGCGTCGAACACATGCAGCGGGCGGTTGCGGTCATAGGTGAAGAAGTTGGTCACATCGACCAGCGCCGAAATCGGGCGCAAGCCAATCGCCCGCAGCCGCGATTGCAGCCATTCCGGCGAGGGGCCGTTTTTCACGCCCTTGATCAAGCGGCCCGCGAACACCTCGCAGCCCTCGGTCGCCGCATCTTCGGCAATCGTCACGGAAATGGGGCACGGGAATGTGCCGTCGATCTTGGCCGTCTTGGCGGGCTTCATCGTGCCAAGACCACGCGCGGCCAGGTCCAGCGCAATGCCGCGTACACCCAATGCATCGGGGCGGTTCGGGGTGATGGCAATCTCAATCACCGGATCGACCTTGGCGGGGTCATTCTCCGCCAGCCAGTCGGCAAAGCTTTGCCCAACCTCGCCCGAGGGCAATTCGATGATCCCGTTATGCTCGTCCGACAGTTCCAGCTCGCGCTCCGAGGCCATCATGCCGTGCGATTCCACGCCGCGGATCTTGCCAACGCTCAGCGTGACATCAATGCCGGGAACGTAATCGCCGGGCTTGCACAGCACCACGGTGATGCCTTCGCGCGCGTTGGGCGCCCCGCAAACAATCTGCTTGTCGCCCTCGTCGGTCTCAACCGTGCACACGCGCAGCCGGTCCGCATCGGGGTGCTGTTCCGCGTGCTTGACCTTTGCCAGCGTGAACGCCGACAGCTTGGCGGCGGGGTTTTCCACCCCTTCAACCTCTAGCCCCAGATCGGTCAGGGCATATGTGATCTCGTCCACGGATGCCGTGGTTTCAAGGTGTTCTTTCAGCCAGGAGAGGGTGAATTTCATTTTGATTAACTTCCCACGAGAGAGATTATGATCTGAACGGTGAAGGCCACGCCAAAAAGCAAGAGCACGAGCACAAGACCGTTGAACCACGGCGGAAACCGTCGAAGCGTCCAAAAGGGAACTTCTTTGCCCATTGCCTCAGCACATTTAACAGAGGCTACGAACGCGGCTTGCTGATTCAAGTACAGGCAGTCAATGATGACCAGTTCACCAGGCGAAATCTGCGGTATTTTCACCAAGAGATTACCTTTTTCCACCGTCTTGTATTCAGCGTCCCTTGGTTGCCAAACCATTATATCGTTGGGTCTATTTGAAAGGACAAACTCCACGTTGGTAGCAACCTTTCGCCCGATATTTTGGAGAAAATACTTATCAACAAAAACCTCGGTGCTAATGGGCGCCACTCCTTCGTCGCTCTGAGGTGAAAAAACAACATTCCGCGAGTTGTTCGCTCTGCCATAGTGAAGTTTTACCTTCGCGCGAAACGCATAGAGGATTGACGCGGCAAGCAATGTGAAACCAAGCCCGATTAATTCTTCTTTGAAAGGAAGAAGAACAGACCAGACCGACTCAAACCACTGATTCACCGACTAAGCCCCCCATGCAGCGTCGGCACGTCCAGCGCAGAGAACCCGTAATGGCGCAGCCAGCGCAGGTCTGAATCGAAAAACGCGCGCAGGTCAGGGATGCCGTATTTCAGCATGGCGATCCGGTCGATGCCCATGCCAAAGGCAAAGCCTTGCCAGACCTCGGGGTCGATCCCGCCCGCTTGCAGAACCTTGGGGTGGACCATGCCGGACCCCAGAATTTCCAGCCAGTCGTCGCCTTCGCCAACCTTCAATGCGCCACCTTCCCAGCTACAGCGGATGTCCACCTCGGCCGAGGGCTCGGTGAAGGGGAAGTGCGAGGCGCGGAAGCGCAGTTCCACATCGTCCACTTCGAAAAAGCTTTTCACGAACTCTTCCAGCACCCATTTCAGGTTCGCCATGGAAATGTCCTTGTCGATGGCCAGGCCTTCGACCTGGTGGAACATCGGCGTGTGGGTCTGGTCATAGTCCGCGCGATACACACCGCCGGGGCAGATGATGCGCAAGGGGGCGCCGTGTGCTTCCATCGAGCGGATCTGCACGGGGCTGGTGTGGGTGCGCAGCACATGCGGCGGGCGGTCGTCACCTTCCGCGCGGTGCATGTAAAACGTGTCCATTTCGGCGCGGGCGGGATGATGGCCCGGAATGTTCAGCGCGTCGAAATTATACCAATCGGTGTCGATGCGCGGCCCTTCGGCCACAGCGAACCCCATGTCGGCAAAGATCGCCGCGACCTCCTCGGACACCTGCGAAATCGGGTGAATCGTGCCTTGGCGGCGTTCACGCCCCGGCAGGGTCACATCCAGCCATTCGGCGCGCAGCCGTTCGTCCAGCGCCGCATCGGACAGGGCCGACTTCTTGGCGGCAAGGGCGCTGTTTATCTCGTCCTTCAGGGCGTTCAGCGCGGGGCCGGCGACCTGCCGTTCCTCGGGCGTCATCTTGCCCAGTTCGCGCATTTTCAGCGCCACTTCGCCCTTTTTGCCAACCGCTTGCAGGCGGATGTCTTCCAGCGTGGCCTCGTCCGAGGCACCGGCAATCAGGGTCAGGTATTTTTCGCGCAAATCGCTCATCTTCAGCACTCCGCTTGGGCTGCGTTTCCCCTAGCCAATAGGGACCGGAATCGCAAGCATCGCGGGCGTTTGCAGGGAAAACTGCCGCAGATGATCACATTTCTGTGGATTGCCTGTGGATAGGCTGACCTAGCGTTAGCATTCGGAAAGGAATCATGATAATTTCCTAGATATAGAGAGTAACAATATGCGGTTACGCATATATAGGTAGATACCCCGCCAAGATTTGGAAATTGGCGGTTCTGGGGGTCAAAAATGATTACGCTTTCAATGTCTGCGGGTATTTTTGCGGCGGTTCTGGGGGGGGGGGGCATGACCCCGACGGATGCACCGGTCGATGTCTTGCCCGTGATCCGCGTGGCCGAACAGGCGGATGACACGCCGACGCGCAACACCGTGGACCTTCTCAGCGACATTATCGCCAATGCCAACAGCGCCGAGGCGTCCTCTGCCCGTGTGGCCGCGCCTGCCGATGCGATCAAACTGGTCGATCCGCGCGCACTAACCCGCCCGCAACTGCGCCCCGGATCGGGCACACAACTGACCGCGATGCAGGCCGACCTGCCCAGCGGCACCAACCAGATCAGTGCGCAGCCTGCGGCGGCGGACAATAGCCAACTGGCCGAGGAAACCGCAGCCGCCCGCGCGGCCATCAACGGTCAGTCCCTCGCGCCTGCGCAATCGGCCATCCCGGACAAGGACAACCACGCCACCCATAACGATCATGACGATCATGGCATGATGATGACCGCGCCCGACCCGAACCTGTCGGCCTGTGTGAACGAGATCAAGACCGTGGCAAACCGCACCACGATCTATTTCAACTCCTCTTCCTCGGCGCTGGACAAACGCTCGCGCGAGGCGGCGTTCCTGCTGGCGTCCATGGTGCAGAAATGCCCCGAGGCGCGGGTGATGATCGTAGAGTTCACCGACCCCAAGGGCGATCCGGCGATCAATCTTGCGCTCAGCTGGAAACGCGCCAATACCGTTCTGAATACGATCAAATCCGGCGGCTTCTCGACGCAGCCCTTCACGGTCAAATCCCATATGCAAAAACACAACGGCGCGGTTTGCCCGCATTGGGACGTGGTGGACCGCCACGTGGAGTTCGTTGTGAAGCAGGCGCACTAAGCACCTTGTGACGCAGGCGCAGTAAGCACCTTGTGACGCAGGCGCAGTAGGAACATGTGACGCAGGCCGAACAGTGGCTTGCAACAGCCCTGACAAAAAGAGAAAGGCCGCGCCTCCTACCGGAAGCGCGGCCTTTTTTTGCGATGACTGCGGGCTTACGCCAGCGCGGCCTTGGCTTTTTCAACGATCGCAGTGAACGCGGCAGGCTCATACACGGCCAGATCGGCCAGCACCTTGCGGTCCACTTCGATACCGGCCAGGTTCAGGCCGTTGATGAAGCGCGAATAGGTCAGGGCTTCGTCATGTGCGCGGACAGCAGCGTTGATACGCTGGATCCACAACGCGCGGAAATTCCGCTTGCGGTTATGACGGTCGCGAGTCGCGTATTGATTGGCCTTATCAACGGCCTGACGGGCGACTTTGAAAGTATTCTTGCGGCGGCCATAATAGCCTTTTGCTGCCTTGATGACTTTCTTGTGACGGGCGTGGGTTACGGTACCACCTTTGACGCGGGACATGTGCTATCTCCTCTCGGTCTGGATCAGCGGTCGTAGGGCATGAAGCCCTTGACGATCTTCGCATCGGGGGCGGACAGCGTGGTGGTGCCACGCGCGTCGCGAATGAATTTCTTGTGACGTTTGATCATGCCGTGGCGTTTGCCGGCCTGACCTGCCAGGACCTTACCGGTCGCGGTCACCTTAAAGCGCTTTTTGGCGCTCGACTTGGTCTTCATCTTGGGCATTTCCGTCTCCTCTATCTTCGGGTCGGTATAAAGCGCGACTCGGCATGCCACTTTCGGCCGGTCACGCAGACAGGAGCGCCGTATAGAAGGGCACGCCGCGCATTGCAATACTGAATCTGGGCATTCGTGACTCCGGGCTTTACGGCCCTAGTTCACGTAGCGCCCGACCACCTGCACAAAGATGTCGGGAATTTCGGCCAGCGTATAGCCGCCGGGCTTGTTGATGATGGCATAGACCGACAGCGCGCCGCCGACGATCAGCACGATGGCTGCCACGCGCGGGGCACGGTTGTCCGAAAAGGCCGACATGATCGACGGGATGGAAAACAGCGCCAAGGTTAGCCCAACAACAAGGATAAAATCTGCGTCCATGATGACTGCACTCTCAATGACATTTATTAAGCGACAAGCTTACTCTGGGTCAGAGGCAAAAATCAAACGCTCCTCGCAGGGGGCGACGCGCAGGATGTTGGTGGTGCCCGGAATGTTGAAGGGCACGCCGGCCGTGACGACGATCTGGTCGGCCTCGGTCGCGTAACCCTGCGCGCGGGCGGCGCGTGCGGCATTCAGGACCGCCTGCTTGAACCGCTCCAATTCTCCGGTCATGACGCAGTTCACACCCCATGTCATCGCCATGCGCCGCGCGGTACCGCGCAGGCTGGTCATGGCGATGATCGGCACGCGCGGGCGTTCGCGCGCGGTCAGCGCGGCGGTGGTGCCCGACTGGGTAAAACAACAGATCGCCTTGATGTCGGTGGTCTCCGCAATCTCACGCGCGGCGGCGACGATGCCATCGGCGACGGTGTTGCGGGTGCCGCTGCGGCTTGCCTCGATCACCTCGCGATAGGTCGGGTCGCCCTCGACCTCGATGGCGACGTTGTCCATGGTGGTCACGGCCTCGACCGGGTAACTGCCCGCCGCCGATTCCGCCGACAGCATGATGGCATCCGCACCTTCATAGATGGCAGTGGCCACGTCCGACACTTCCGCCCGCGTCGGCATCGGGCTTTCGATCATCGATTCCAGCATCTGGGTCGCGACGATCACCGGCTTGGCCACGGCGCGGCATTTGCGCACCAGTTGTTTCTGGATCGGCGGCACCGCCTGCACCGGCAGTTCCACCCCCAGATCGCCCCGCGCCACCATGATCCCGTCCGACACTTTCAATATCTCGTCAAAGACCTTCACGGCCGACGGTTTTTCGATCTTCGACAAGATCGCGGCACGGCCGCCGGCCAGTTTGCGCGCGTCTATCACATCCTCGGGGCGCTGCACGAATGACAGCGCCAGCCAGTCCACGCCCAGCGCGCAAACGAATTCCAGATCCTTGCGGTCCTTGTCCGACAGGGCCGCCACGGGCAGCACCACGTCGGGCACGTTCACCCCCTTGCGGTTGGAAATCGTGCCGCCGGTGATCACCTCGCATTCGGCGAAATCCTTGCCGCAGGATTTCACCTTCAGACGAATCTTGCCGTCATTGACCAGCAGGTGCGATCCTTCCTCCAAGGCGGCGAAAATCTCGGGGTGAGGCAGGCAGACGCGGGTCTTGTTTCCCTCGGTCGGGTCCAGGTCCAGACGGAAATCCTGCCCTTCCTCCAACTCCTCCGACCCCAGCTTGAAGGTCGCAACCCGCAGTTTCGGCCCCTGCAAATCGGCCAGGATGGCGATGGGCCTGTCCAGGTCACGCTCGACCTCGCGGATCATGGCGTGCCGCTCGCGGATCTCGTCATGGCTGCCATGGCTCATGTTCAGGCGGAACACATCCGCGCCTGCCTCGTGCAACTTGCGGATCATGTCATAGGTGTTCGATGCCGGGCCAAGCGTGGCCACGATTTTCACGTTGCGGTGGCGTCTCATGTCGTGTCGTCCCTGTTCTCGTTGCAGCGGACTGCGCCGCCGCCTTTTCTTGTTACCGCTAACCTAACCACATGGCGACGGAAAGACCAATTCCCTTCCTGTCGCACCTGTCCTAGATGTCAGGTATGGAAGTAACATCGACATGACATACGAACCGTACCAGATCATTGGCGAAAACCGCGACAGCAAATGGCTGATCACCTGCGATCACGCCGCCAATACCGTGCCCGATTTCGTCAATGGCGGATCGCTGGGCCTGCCGCCGCAGGACATGACCCGCCACATCGCTTACGATCCGGGTGCGGCCGGGGTCACGCGGGCTTTGGCCGATGCGCTGGATGCCCCCGCGATCCTGTCCAATTTCTCGCGCCTCGTGATCGACCCCAACCGCGGCGAGGACGACCCGACCTTGCTGATGAAGCTGTATGACGGCACGATCATCCCCGGCAACCGCCACGCCGATCATGCCGAGCTGCAACAGCGCCTGATCCGCTGCCACCGCCCCTATCACACCGCACTGGAACAGCTGGCCGCACGCCGCCCCGACACGGTAATCGTTTCAATCCATTCCTATACGCGGCAGTTGCGCGGGCGCCCGCCGCGCCCTTGGCATGTCGGCATTTTATATGCGGCAGACACCCGCCTGTCGCGCCCCCTGATCGACCTGCTGCGCGACGAACCCGACCTTTGCGTGGGCGAGAATGAGCCCTATGGCGGCCACCTGCCCGGCGATTCCATCGCCCGCCATGCCATCGCGCATCAACGCCACAATACCTTGATCGAATTGCGCAACGACCTGATCGAAACGCAGGATCAGCAACAGGTATGGGGCGCCCGCCTGGCCCCCCTGTTGGCCCAAGCCCTGACCCACACCGCCTGAGGAGTAAGCAATGGACAAGATCGACCAGCAAACCATGACCGAAATCGAGGCAGCCGCCTTCCGCACCCTGCGCGAACACCTGATGGAAAAACGCCCCGATGTGCAAAACATCGACCTGATGAACATGGCCGGCTTCTGCCGCAACTGCCTGTCCCGCTGGGTGCAAGAGGCCGCGAACAAACGTGGCATCGACATGTCCAAGGAAGAGGCGCGCACGCTGTATTACGGAATGCCCTATGACGACTGGAAAGCCCAAAACCAGACAGCGGCATCGGCCGAGAAACAGGCAGAATTCAAGAAAGCCTTTGCCGAAAACGTCGGCACCGCCAAGGAATGATCCGCAAGGCGGAATAAAAGCCCGCCTGACGCAACGAAACGCGTGACATCGCCCTGCTTTCCCCCTGTCCTGCCCCCCAAGGACAGGGAGGAACCACAATGAACCTAGACCAAGCCATGAACGAACGCCGCTCCATCCGCGGCTTCAAACCGGACCCCGTCCCGCGCGACCTTCTGGAAGAGGTCATCGCCCTTGCAGCCCGCGCGCCGTCGTCAATGAACACGCAGCCTTGGCACCTGCATGTGCTGACCGGCGACGTGCTGGAACGGGTCCGCAAGGGCAATACCGAACGGATGCTGGCGGGCATCCCGCCACAGCGCGAAATCATGGATCACGGCCAATACGAAGGCGTCCACCGCGAGCGGCAAATCGAAATCGCCAAGCAACTTTTCGCCGCCATGGGGATCGAACGCCACGACAAGGACGCCCGGCAAGACTGGGTGATGCGCGGTTTCCGCCAATTCGACGCGCCTGTCTCCATCGTCGTCTGCTACGACAAATCCCTCAAGGATCACAGCACCATAGCCGCCTTCGATTTGGGTGCGGTGACATACGGGCTGACGCTGGCCGCATGGTCGCGCGGGCTTGGCTGCGTCATCAACGGCCAAGGCATCATGCAAAGCCCCGTGGTCCGCGAAGAGGCACAAATCCCCGAGGATCAGGTGATCCTTACCTGCGTCGCCATGGGCTGGCCCGACGACAGCTTCGCAGCCAATACGGTCAAATCCACCCGCCGCGACACCACCGGCACCGCCCGTTTCATCGGCTTCGACTGACGGCGAACAGGGCACAAACACCGCTTTCATTTTGCCCCAAATACTCCCGCCAGGAGGCATCCATCGCCAAAAACAAAAACGCCCGCAGCTTAGGCCACGGGCGTTTTCACATTAGCGGGCGCTGAAATCAGACAGCCACTTTCAGACTTTCTTCCAAGTAAATCTCGCGCAGGCGCGCCGCGACCGGACCGGGCGTGCCCGTGCCCACCGCAGCCCCGTCAATCTCGACCACCGGCATTACGAAGGTCGAGGCAGAGGTGACAAACGCCTCATCCGCGCCTTGCGCCTCTTCGATGGTGAACGACCGCTCCTCGACCTCCATCTGCGCCTCTTTGGCGAACCGCAAAACAGCAGCGCGGGTGATCCCGTGCAGGATGTCATTCGACAACTCACGCGTGATGATCTTGCCGCCCTTCACGATATAGGCGTTGTTCGACGTGCCCTCGGTCACCTTGCCATCTTCGATCATCCAGGCATCGTCGCAACCGGCCTTCTTGGCCATCATCTTACCCATCGACGGGTAAAGCAGCTGCACCGTCTTGATGTCGCGGCGACCCCAGCGGATATCTTCGATCCCGATCACCTTGATGCCCTTCTTGGCCACCGGATTGTCTGCCAGCCCCGGCTTGTTCTGCGTGAACAAAACGATGGTCGAGGGGGTCTCGGCCGGATCGGGAAAGGCAAAATCGCGATCACCGGGCGCGCCGCGCGTGACCTGAAGGTAAATCATCCCCTCCTCGATCCCGTTCAGCTTCACCAACTCGCGGTGAATGACCAACAGCTCGTCCATGGTGACAGGCGCGGCCATGTCCAACTCGCTCAGAGACCGCTCCAACCGCTTGGCGTGGCCCGCGAAATCAATCAGCTTGCCACCCAGCACACTGGTCACCTCGTAAACCCCGTCCGCCATCAGGAAACCACGATCGAAAATCGACACCTTGGCTTCGGTTTCGGGCAGGTATTCGCCATTCACATAAACGGTGCGGGTCATGGTCTGTTCCTTATGCAATTTGCGCATCTGATACGCCTTGATTGTTTTCTTGTCGAGCGGCCTCAACCCGCGCATCAAACCCCGCCAACAGCTTTTGCAAGCCCTTGGCATCGCACACGGGACACCACAGAAACTTGCGCCCGCGCATACGCAGCATCTTGCGCACGCCGCTGCATTTGACACAGCGCCCCCCCCAATATCGGCCGGGCAATCGCGCAGTTGGCGCAAATCGGCCTGCACTGCGGGAAACCGTGCGGCAATGGCGGCAAGGTTGTCGTCGCTCCAATCCGCGCCGTGGATCGCGATGCGCTTCAATCCCCCCAGCGCCAGCAACGGCGCAATATCCAGATCATGCGGGGCAATCCCGTTCAGGCGCAATTCGTCCAGCCGCAGCCCGCGCAGAAATGCCAGATCAACCAGTTTTTGCTTGATTTCAACGCCGGCTTCAATGTTCAGCACCCGCAGGTCCGGCAACAGGCCCAGCACTCGCCCGTCTTCAATGGGGCCGTTTTCGGACCAGCGCAGCCGCCCCCCCCCTTGGCCCGCTCCGCACCAGCACAGCTTTTCAACTTGGGGGATTGCCAGATATCCAGCACCTCCAACGCCGCCGGCAATGGCACCTGCGTCAGATCGGGGGCCGATACCCAACGCAGTTCCAATGTCTTGATCGGCAGATCAGCCAAGCCCGCCAGCCGCGCCAAATCCGGCTTGCGAATCCGGTGGATCACCAGATGCGTGACCTGCGGCCCGATCGCCGCAGCGTCAAACGCATTGCCAGCAACCGCGAATTCCATCCTACCCCCAAAGCGCCGCACGGGGCGGATGCACACCTGCCTCGTCAAAAAGCAACGCATCGGTGCGGTCCTCGGCCAATAACAACGGCCCGTCCAGATCGGTCACCAATGCCCCCTGCGCCACCAATGTGGCTGGCGCCATGGCCAGGGAAGACCCGACCATACAGCCCACCATCACCTGATACCCCTCGGTCAAGGCCGCCTCGCGCAGCGCCAAGGCCTCGGTCAACCCGCCGGTCTTGTCCAGCTTGATATTGACCACATCATACTTGCCCTTCAGCCCCGCCAGCGACGCCCGGTCATGGCAGCTTTCATCGGCACAAACCGGCACAGGCCGCGCCATGCCCAGCAAAGCTTCATCCTCACCCGCCGGCAAAGGCTGCTCCACCAGATCGGCACCCAGCCGCAACAGATGCGGGGCCAGATCGGCGTAAACCTCCGCCGACCAACCCTCGTTCGCATCGACAATGATCCGCGACACAGGCGCACCAGCCCGCACAGCCTCCAAACGCGCCATGTCATCCGGCGTGCCCAGCTTGATCTTCAAAAGCGGGCGATGCGCATTCCTGGCCGCCTGCGCCTGCATCTCCTCGGGTTCCGCCAAAGACAGGGTATAGGCCGTAATCTCCGGCCCCGGCTCCGGCAAGCCGGCCAATTCCCAAACGCGGCAACCAGCCTTATTTGCCTCCAGATCCCACAAGGCACAATCCACCGCATTGCGCGCCGCCCCCGCAGGCAACAGCCCCTGCAACTCGGCTCGATCAAAACGCGCCGGAAGTGCGGCAATCTCGGCCTCGACGCTCGCCAAGGTCTCGCCGTAGCGCGCATAGGGCACGCATTCGCCCCATCCCACATGACCGCCATCCGACACCCGAACCGTCAGTACATGCGCCTCGGTCCGGCTCCCGCGCGAGATTGTGAATACCTGCGCCAGACGGAACACATCCTGCGTCACACTCACCTTCATCGCCGTCCCCCTGCCTTCATTGTTCTTCAAATACCAGCGCCGCAGGCTCCCACCCGCGACGCCAAAGCGCAACCCTCAGACAGCTGCGAAAGCATCCACCAGTTTCCCCGCTCCGAAACGGTAAGGGTCAGTGGCAGGCAGACCCATGCGTGTTTCGACCTCTGCCAGATAGTCCAACGCGCGATCTTCGGCCATATGCTGGGTGTTCACCGAAATGCCAACCACCTTGCAATCGGAGTTCGCCACCTGAGCCAAAACCAGGGCCAGATCGCGCAGCCGCTCAAGCGAGGGCAACTGATACCCGGATAACCCCCGCATATGCTCGCGCGTTGGCTCGTGGCACAGGATCAGCGCATCGGGCTGCCCGCCATGCACCAGCGCCATGGTCACACCGGAATAGGACACATGAAACAGGCTGCCCTGCCCCTCGATCATGTCCCAATGGTCGGGGTCATTGTCCGGCGTCAGCCATTCGATCGACCCGGCCATGAAATCAGCCACCACCGCATCCAACGGCACGCCATCGCCGGTGATCAGAATGCCGGTCTGCCCCGTCGGGCGAAAGGTCGATTTCATGCCGCGTTCGCGCATCTCGGCATCCATCGCCAAAGCGGTATACATCTTGCCCACCGAACAATCGGTCCCCACAGCCAGACAGCGCTTGCCGGTCCGCTTCACCCCGTTCGCAATCGGATATTCAACCGAGGGCACCCGCACATCGTGCAATTGCCGCCCGCAGGCCTCGGCCACCGCCGCAAGATCCGGCTCGTCGCACAGCAGGTTGTGCAAACCGCTGGCAAGGTCGAACCCTTCCTCCAGCGCCGCCACCAGCACCTTTTTCCACGCCGCCGAAATCACCCCGCCACGGTTCGCCACGCCGATCACCAGCGTCTTGGCACCCGCAGCCTTGGCTTCGGTCAGGGTCATGTCGGTCAGGCCCAGATCGGCCTTGCACCCTTCCATGCGGAACTGGCCCACGGCATTCTCGGGGCGCCAGTCCTTGATGCCCTGCGCCACTTTCGCGGCCAATCCGTCGGGCGCATCGCCAAGGAACAATAGGTATGGGGTCTGAATCATGGCTGCTCTCCTGTCGCTTTTCCCAATGCTGCATGCGCAAAGCCGGGATGTCTTTGCAATCTTCCCAAGGAAAGATCGCGCAATCGAAGAAATCCGCAAAATGAATGAATTTCGTGCAATTATCTTCGAACGCTAGGCGGGCGGCGGCGTGAATCCCCCTCCATCGGGGGCAGGCTGCGTAGGGTGGGGTTTCACCCCACCGCCACCACGTCGCCCCCACGCGCCGCAGCGCAGAATCGCCTTGCGTGGCGCGGCGCAATTTAATAACCCTGCCCGCAATCCAAACGTAATTTCCTTACCGCAAGAGGTCCTAACATGAGCTTCCGTCTTCAGCCCGCTCCGATCGACCGCCCGAACCGCTGCCAGCTGTTCGGCCCCGGCTCCAACACCAAGCTGTTCGCCAAGATGGCCGCATCGGATGCCGACGTGATCAACCTCGACCTCGAAGATTCGGTCGCCCCCTCCGACAAGGACGTGGCCCGCGCCAATATCATTCAGGCCATTGGTGAACATGACTGGGGCAATAAAACCATCTCGGTGCGCATCAACTCGCTCGACACCCCCTACTGGTATCGCGACGTGGTGGACCTGCTGGAACAAGCGCCCGAACGGCTTGACCAGATCATGATCCCCAAAGTGGGCTGCGCCGAGGATGTCTATGCCGTCGACGCCCTCGTTACCGCGATTGAAACCGCCAAGGGCCGCTCCAAAAAAATTAACTTCGAGGTGATCATCGAATCCGCAGCCGGCATCGCCCATGTCGAAGCCATCGCCGCCTCCTCCCCCCGCCTTGTCGCCATGAGCCTCGGCGCGGCCGATTTCGCCGCCTCCATGGGGATGCAAACCACCGGCATCGGCGGCACTCAGGAAAACTACTACATGCTGCACGGTGAAAACCGTCACTATTCCGATCCGTGGCACTGGGCGCAAACCGCCATCGTCGCCGCCTGCCGCACCCATGGCGTGCTGCCGGTCGATGGCCCGTTCGGTGACTTCTCCGATGACGAAGGCTACCGCGCACAGGCGCGCCGCTCGGCCACCCTTGGCATGGTCGGCAAATGGGCGATCCACCCTAAACAGATCGCCCTTGCGAACGAGGTCTTCACCCCCTCCGACGCAGCCGTAGCCGAAGCGCGTGAAATCCTCGCCGCAATGGAACAGGCCAAGGCCAATGGCGAAGGCGCCACCGTCTACAAGGGCCGCCTTGTCGATATCGCCTCGATCAAACAGGCCGAGGTGATCGTCAAACAGTCGGAAATGATCGCCAAGGGCTAATCCACCCGACCGGCATTCAACAAGGGCGTCAATCACGGGCGCCCCTTTTCACATCCGGCCCTTTCATTGTTCTGAAAATACCTCCCGCCGGAGGCATCCAAACCTGTCAGCGCCTCACGCCCGCGCGTCCTTGGGCGACCCCATCACAACAAAAGACGTGATCGCATTCACCTGCGGCAGCGTGCCCAGAACATCCGTATGGAACCGCTTGTAATCGGCCAGGTCGGCGGCCTCAATCCGCAGCAGGTATTCCACGTTGCCGGTGATGTTGTGACATTCCCGCACCTCGGGTGCGCGGGCGATGGCGCGCTCGAACGCCTCTTGCGCGGCCTTGGTATGCTGGTTCAGCCCGACGGTGACATAGGCAACAAAGCCCACGCCCCGCGCCGCGCTGTCGATCACCGCGCGATAGCCGCGAATGACCCCGCTTGCCTCCAACGCCGCAACGCGTCGCAAACAGGCCGAGGGCGACAAGCCCACCCGTTCGGCCAGTTCGATATTGCTGATCCGCCCGTCGCGGGACATCTCCTGCAATATCCTGTCATTTATCACATCATTATGCGCCATTTATTGCGTACTGTCATCAATTCCGCAGCAAAACGCAATTTAAAACCGCCCCGCCGCGCCTATCATTGCGCCATGAGTTATGACCTCCTCCTTGCCCTGACCGGGTTCGCCGCCGTCGCCACCGTCACACCGGGGCCGAACAACGTTATGGTGATGACATCGGGCGCGAATTTCGGGTTTCGCCGCACGCTGCCACATATGCTGGGCATCGCCTTTGGGTTTGGCTTCATGGTCATGCTGGTCGGGCTGGGGCTGGCGCAGGTGTTCACCGCCGTTCCGCAATTGAAAACCGTGCTGACCGTGGCGGGCATCGTTTATCTTTTGTGGCTGGCGTGGAAAATCGCCCATGCCGCCGCGCCCGGCAGCGCCGCGGTTGCCGGCAAGCCGCTTTCCTTCCTTCAGGCCGCCGCCTTTCAATGGATCAACCCTAAGGCATGGCAAATGGCGGTGACGGCGATCACGCTTTACGCCGCCAACAACAGCCTTGCCGCGGTCGCCACCGTGGCGGCGGTGTTCTTTCTGGTCTGCTTTCCCTGCGTCGGCATATGGACAGTGCTGGGCACCCATATTCGCCGTTTCCTGGCCGATCCCAAGCGGCTGCGCGCCTTCAACTGGACCATGGCCGCGCTTCTGGTGGCATCGTTAATCCTGCTGGTCTAACCTGCCGCCATGCTGACCCTGCTGCACACCGCCGAATTCCATGTGCCCGCCTTTGACGCGTTGCGCGCCAGCATCGCGCCAGGGGCCGCGATGCAGCAGCAGGTGCGCACCGACTGGCTGGCCCGCGCCAAGTCCGGCGGCGACGCCACGCTGGCTGCGGAAATCACCGATACCGTGCGCCGCGCCCATGGCCCCGTCATCTGCACTTGCACCACCATCGGCGACTTGGCCGAAGCGGCGGGCGCGCAGCGCATAGACCGCCCGATGATGGCCCGCGCGGCAGACATCGGCGGCCCAGTCCTGATGGCCTATTGCCTGCACTCGACCGAGGAAACCTCGCTGGGCGCGCTGCGCGGCGCATTCGATGCCGAAGGAAAGCCCGCCGATATCACGCCCCTGTTCCTTGGCCAATACTGGCCCTTTTTCGAGGCGGGCGAGGTGGATGAATTCCATGCCATGCTGGGGGCCGCCATTGGTGCCGTGGCCGAAGATACCGCGCCATCCTGCATCGTGCTGGCCCAGGCATCGATGGCGGGGGCAGCGGAAAAACTGACCCGTCTGGGGATACCTGTCCTGTCGTCGCCCGAACTGGCGCTGCGGGCGGGTTTCGGCCTACCCTCTTAATATACATCAACTATACTGCGAGTCCTTGAACACCCGAGAACACCCGAAGAAATGCTTGACGATTTAGGCGTAGTAGATTCAGGTCGATGCATGATCCGCCCGAGCTTTCTCTCTTCTCCCGCCCGCCTCGAATTGCTGGCTTGTGTGAAGC
>Ga0209121_10001072_pt1 | contig 28723 bp, 35 predicted proteins | sample Cruoilmetagenom3_FD_187292 | JGI IMG/M metagenome (GOLD analysis project Ga0209121, IMG submission 187292) | Oil polluted marine microbial communities from Coal Oil Point, Santa Barbara, California, USA - Sample 3 (SPAdes) (version 2) | ecosystem: Environmental > Aquatic > Marine > Oil seeps ...
CACATCCTATTGTGCAGGCCCAACATGGCCTTTTTCTTACCAAATATTCCTTAGACAAGGTCTCTCCGCTGATGCTCTCGGCATCGGGGTTTACTCCTGTCTGCCAGTTCTTAAATGGAAATGCTCCAGCCTCGTTGATTGCGCTTACAAGTAATGCTGAGCCATAAGTTGGCACTCCATCACCAGTCAAAGCGTTTTTATCCACGGCTTCCAAGCATCTGTCTGCCACACCTCTAAATTCTTCAGGTTTAGCCACTGGAACTTTCTGGTCTCCTGAGACAACGATTGCCTTTAATTTCTTCGAGCCCATAACCGCCCCTAAACCTGCCCTACCGGCGGCTCTATGCTCGTCATTCATGATGACGGCCATTGAAACCAAGTTTTCGCTCGCTGGCCCGATGCACGTGACGCTTGTATTTTTACCCCCAACAACGCTCGTCAATGCTCTAGTCGTATCAAAAGTGCTCTTACCCCATAAATCTCCAGCATTCCTGATTTCCGCTTTCCCATCTACGAGCGCCAGATATACAGGCACATCGGAAGCTCCTTCGATTACAATTCCATCGAAGCCAGAAAATTTTAGGTATGTTCCCCATTCTCCTCCACTGTTACCGCTGCCAATCGATCCGGTCAGCGGTGCCTTAAGAGCCATTACATGATATCTGCTTGGAGAGGGGAATCTAGGTATGCCTGTCCCAGGTCCCGTCATAAAGAGCAACACATTTTCTGTTCCTAAGGGGTCTATGTCTTTCGGGGAAATGCCCATTAGTCCGTATTCTTTAATGTATTGATACAGAACATAGACAGCATAGCCTTTCCCCCCAAGGTATTTCTTAGCGACCTCTTCGTTGATTGGCTCGGCACCGATATTCCTTGTGGTTAAGTCCACTTTTAAAATCTTACCAATATATCCTCCAGTCATTTTCTACCTCCTGCATGAATTATATATTAATTTTAGCATTTACTTCCTGGGCTCTTCAAGACATCGGTCCCAGACTAAGGACAAAACCGTGCCCTGTCACTGAATCCCTTAGTCCGTGGTGGCACACTCAGTTGCTTGTCCTTATTCCTGTAGCTTCAAAACTGGCATTTTGGGGCCGCCTTTATAATGAGAAGCGGGAAGGACTTTCTGCGTGGCTATATTTTCTGCCCTGTGATTGCTAGACCATACCAAGCCTTGGAGACGCTTGAGTTCCTGAGCTGCGTATCACGCAGGATATCCTTCATCTCTTCGATCGTGTAAGACTCGTTAACCGACGCAATAAAGTATGGGCGAACCTCCTTAGGCCAAGCCATAAACCAGACTATCCATTTCCAGAGGTTACTCATACAGCGCCTCAAATCGGTAATATAATAACTACCGCCAGGCCTCAGCACTCTGGCGATTTCATTTAGCACCTGCCTTGGACTTGCCCACTCATGTAATGAGGCGTTACTGAACACACAGTCAAACCGATTATTCCTGAAGGGTATATCGGCAGCATCTGCCAGGAGATATCTGGCTCTCTCGGTGAACTTGTATTCTGCCGCATTACGTTTAGCTATTTCTACCATGTCGGTGCTGACATCCAGGCCGGTAAGAGTAGTACTATTCGTATTCTTCAGCCACTCCAGCCCTAAGTATCCAGGCCCTGGCCCTATCTCAAGTGTGTCACCCCCGTTAATACCGGAGGCAACCAATAGTGGAACTGTGATCAGGAATTTTGGGAACTTAAGCTGATACCAGCCCTTATCTCTCATCCGCCTTGCCATTGCATTGAGGGTTTGACAGTAAGAGCACGTACTAGCTCCCATTGTTATGGTCATTTCGGTAAGTTCTCTGTCTTCCTAACGAGACTATCTGTGCCTCGTCGGACACAACTCAGTAATGGACACTTTAACTAGCTGGGTTATCTTTGTCAATATACCTCAGTGTCTTGCTGTACTCTTTTCTAGCTTGCAATGTTTTCTGCGTTGCCTCCCTTCTGCTATCAATATGGTATAGGCACTATATACCCAAATCTATACTGTTTCGGTTCGTTTGGGCAAGCCGCTAACAATGTATCCCTTCAGCGACAAGTTGTATCATCATGTCTAATTGGTCATAGCAATCGGTACCCGGCCTACGTATGTTACTGGAAAGTGTTGGCGTAGTGTGGTATTATCCGCTAGACTGCAGGAAAAGGAGCGCAATTTGAAAGTACTTCTTGTTTATCCACAGTATCCGGATACCTTCTGGAGTTTCAAGCATGCTTTAAGATTTATTGCTAGAAAGGCAATGTTTGCCCCTTTGGGGCTGTTGACTGTAGCTGCAATGCTTCCTGATGAGTGGGAGAAAAAGTTTGTGGATATGAATACAACGACCCTGACTGATAAAGACCTTAACTGGGCTGATTATGTGTTTATCAGTGCTATGGCAGTGCAACAGAATTCGGCGAGGGAAGTTATTAGCAGGTGTAAGAAGTTCGGGACTAAGATTGTTGCCGGTGGCCCCCTTTTTACCGCCGGGTACGAAGAATTTGGCTTTGATGATATAGACCATCTTATACTTGCCGAGGCTGAAAATCTACTGCCGCTCTTCTTGGAAGACTTAGAGAAGGGGTGTGCCAAGCATATGTACACGGCTAAGGAACGACCAGATATAACAACAAGTCCTGTGCCTTTGTGGTCACTTATCAACAAGAAGAAATACCAATCAATGAGCATCCAGTATTCCCGAGGCTGCCCGTTCAATTGCGAGTTCTGCGATATAGTGGTAATGAACGGGCACATACCACGGACTAAAGACAAAAATCAGCTAATAACCGAACTGGACGCATTATACAATCAAGGGTGGCGAGGTAGCGTATTTTTTGTTGATGATAATTTCATCGGCAACAAACGGAAATTGAAATCACAAGTTCTGCCGGCAATAATCGAATGGATGGAAGAGAAAAAACACCCCTTTTCACTTTTCACGGAAGCATCTATAAATCTTGCCGATGATGAAGAGCTGATGCGATTGATGGCCGAGGCAGGGTTTGACAACGTATTTGTTGGCATCGAAAGCCCGAATGAAGAAAGTCTAGTTGAATGTAACAAACTGCCAAACAAAAATCGTGATTTGCTGGCATCAGTTAAGAAGATTCAAAACCACGGTTTTCAGGTGCAGGGGGGATTTATTGTAGGTTTTGATAGTGACCCGCTCTCAATTTTTAAGAGCCAGATAAGTTTCATTCAGAAGAGTGGAATCGTTACCGCCATGGTCGGTGTACTGATGGCTCCTCCGGAAACAAGACTATACAAACGTTTGAAAAAGGAGAACCGTCTGTTGCCAGGTGGTTCCGGCGACAATACAGACGGTTCAACCAATTTCATCCCGAAAATGGGCCGCGAAAGACTTGCTAGCGGCTATAAGCACATCCTGAATACAATCTATTCACCCAAGCCATACTACGAACGTATTAAAACCTTTCTAAAAGAGTATAAACCTAAACGCAAAAGAAAAGGCAATACTGGTCCTCGCGGCATCATGGCATTGATTGGATCCATGTGGGTTTTGGGTATCAAGGAAAGAGGGAGAAGGTATTATTGGAGGCTGTTTGTCTGGACCTTGCTGAAAAAACCCAAGTCTTTCCCTTTATCAATAGCCTTTGCTATTCAGGGATTCCATCTCCGTAAGGTTGCCAAGAAAATACATGTGCCCCCAATGAGGGATGTCAGCGAATTGGAGCAAGCAATAAACTAGTGGCCAAGCAAAATTAGCCGCTAAAGGTGTGAGTCTAACTCTGCCAAATCGCCAATTCGGAGGCAGTCACCGACCTCTATGTTGGGGATTGGTCGGAAGCTTGTGAGCGATTTCGAATTTAAGCCTCCAGTGTGCCACACTCGCTTGCTTGACCTTTGAGCGTTTCCAGGGCATGAGGGAGAACTGGTAGTATTGGCTCAAGGCATTCACGCACGGCCTTGGGACTGCCAGGCAGATTGATGATTAGACAACTGCCACGAGTGCCGGCAACTGCTCGACTCAGCATTGCCATGGGAGTCTTCTTTAAGCTCTCAGCTCTCATAGCTTCGGCAAAACCAGGGGCGACCCTATCTATTACTGAAAGAGTTGCCTCAGGGGTAACATCCCTGGGGCTAAGGCCGGTACCACCTGTGGTGATGATGACATCTACCCTATCTTCATCGGCCCATTTAATTAGCTTTTGGGCAATTAACTCCTTCTCATCAGGAACAAGCTCATAATTTACAATACGGACATCCATCTTGGAAAAGACGTCGCGAATAGCTTCACCACTTCTATCCTCACGCTCGCCACGCCAGCCCTTATCACTGATGGTCAATATTCCGGCGGTAAGCATTTTCTTCACCCTCACCCTAACCCTCTCCCTCGAGGGGAGAGGGAAGATTTGGCGCCTTCGGAGATTGCTTCGTTGAGTTCCCTCGCTTTGCTCGGAACAAGCCTCGCAATGACAGGTGGAAGCATCAGAATGACATTCTCTCAGAGCTTGTTTCTTATAGAAATATCAAGGTTTCTTACCTTTTCCACGCCCTTTAATGTTGAAACTAGAACTAAGTTAACCTTGGCAATAATATCTTTAACAAAAGGCTTGATAAAAACCTGCTTCCCATTGATAAAAAGGGACGTATCACTCTCAGTCTGAAAGACGAAATTCTTTTCCACAAAGTCGGCTATTGCCTGGGTATCGCTGAAGGGAAACTGAGGCACATCTACGTCCAATGGGCCGTCAGTAACAATGGCGGAGAGCAGTTTAACAGGACATACGAAGTCCTCTCCTAGCTCTTTTCTGTGGACTTCGATTTTAGCGGCCCTGCCTTTCTTGAATCCTTCAAGTAGAACAAGATCGAAGTCGCTGCCAATAAGGTGCAAGATTTCTTCAATGCTAGAATCATGGTCTACAGTCTTGATGCAGGCAAGCTTATCAGGGGAGCTAACAGCTACACCGTCGCTGCCTGCTTCGGCAAACCTCCAGCTATCTTTCCCAGGCTTGTCTACTTCCATTCCGCCTGGGCTGTGTTTTACAGTAGCAACGCGGTAGCCTCGCCTCTTGAACTCTGGGATCAATCTTTCGATGAGCTGTGTTTTGCCGCTTCCTGTCTTACCCACAATAGAGATAACTGGTAACATTGTTTCTCCTGTTACAGCGAGAGATTGCTTCGTCGCTTCGCTCCTCACAATGACACTTCGTCGCCCCAATCTAGCATCTGCACCTGCACCATGTCCCCTGCCTTAATCCCCTTGCTATTCTCAGGGATAATAGCCAATCCATTGGCTTTTGCCATAGACGTCAAGATTCCAGAACCTTGCGGCCCGGTAGGACGGGCGTGATACTGACCATGACTCCTGGAAACAACTACCCGGGTGTACATCCGGCGTCCATCTGTATTCTTAATATCATCTTCAATAAGTGCTTGAATTGTTGGCTTGGCAAAATTATTCTTTCCCATCATTTTCAGGATGGCAGGACGGGCAAATTCCTCAAAGGCAACCATGGAACTTACTGGATTACCTGGCAGGCCCAGATGTGGCACCCTTTTCTCTCTCCCATCTTCCTTCTTACTAAGCACCCCAAAGGCAGATGGTTTTCCTGGTTTCATGCGCACCGTCCAGAGAGTAATCTGTCCGCGCTTTGCCAGAACATCCTTCACCACATCGTAGTCTCCAATAGATACACCTCCAGAAGTGATCAGCATATCTGCGTTCAGCCCTTGGTCAATTTTCTCATTCAGTGACTGTACCGAGTCACGCCCGATACCAAGGATTTTGGGAATGCCTCCATAGCTTAGCACCTGGGCAGCAATAGTGTACGTATTGCTATTGTGTATCTTGCCCGGTGGTAACGGCTGGTCAATATCTACAAGCTCATCACCCGTAGCCAGGATTGAAACAACCGGGCGCCGAATAACCTTTGTCCATGAATGTCCCAGGGAAGCCAGCACACCTATCTCGGCAGGGCGGAGCACCCTCCCTTCTTCTAAGACTAATGACCCTTTTGCAATATCCTCTCCCCTATGGCGAACATTCAGCCCCTTCTGTACTTGCCGCAGTATGCCGATTTGGGACGAGCTATCCTCACGTGCCCTCCGTGTCACTTCATCGGTGTCTTCAAATTGCACTACAGCGTTAGCTCCTTCGGGCAACGGCGCTCCGGTCATAATGCGAATTGCTGTTCCTGCCTTAACTTCCTTGTCAGGTATGGAGCCAGCGGCAACTTCGCCGATAACTGTCAGAATTGTTGGGGATGAATCGCTGGCACCATCAGTGTCTTCAGCCCGTACAGCGTATCCGTCCATGGCAGAATTGTCTAGAGGAGGAATATCAATAGGAGAATAGATATTGATAGCTAGGACCTGGCCTAAACAGTCTAAAATAGGTTTTTTTTCGGCTTGGAGGACCTGAACACGGCCCAAAATTCTCTTTTGTGCTTCTTCAACAGAAATCATCTAATAGCTCACTACTCGTCCTGACATTAGCACCTACCAGCTTGTATTATGGCCATCTCCACTTTCTGAGTCAACATTCCTCACGGAAGTAGGGAGGAGACAAGCTTAGAGAGGTTGCTTAAGATAGCTAAGCTCGTCCTGAAGATTTGCACCTTCGCACTTGAGTTTGGGCATGAACCCCTTGTTTTTCCTGTCACCTTGGGTTAGTATTTATTTTTGGCGTTGGCTTTCTGAATGCGTAAGTGGTTTCGCCTATAGCCACGATGTTTGTGTGCAAACTGCATAAAGTTAAATATGTACCAGGTTTGGCAGAGTGACTATCGTCATACAGCAGGGCGTTAACAGGCGGAACCCAATAGCCAAGTACCTAATCCGGGACTGAATAACAGTGATAGCGTTCTTAATAACCGCGTTTTGTGCCTTTCTGTTCTACCTACTTTTGACTACATCTTCTGGGGCTCTATTTCTATGGAGTAAGGAAGAGCTGATTATCGGAGTCATCTTCGCGGCTATAGTAGGGGTGATAGTTAAGAATATGTTTGTGAAGAAAAGCCTTCGTATGCTAAGCCCAAAGAGATGGTTCTTATTTATGGTCTACTTCTTTGGAATATTTTTGCCGGCAATGGCGAAGGCAAATGTTGATGTTGTCTATAGAGTGATAACGGGAAGGATAAATCCAGGCATAGTAAAGATCTCTCCCAATCTAAAGAACGATTTGAGCCTAACCCTGCTGGCCAACTCCATTACGCTGACCCCAGGCACCCTGAGCGTGGAGGTGGATGAGGACACAAATGACCTGTATGTCCACTGGATAAATGTCAAAAGAGACGTCTTACAGAAGATGCCCAGGGATTATGAGGCCATTTGTGGCAAATTTCCTGACTGGGCAAGGAGGATAGCAGGATAATGTGGCTTCCTGCGGCTGTATTCCTTGGAGTGTGTATAGTCATAGCTCTGGCGAGGGTGTTTTTAGGGCCAACAGTCCCCGACCGAATAGTAGGATTGGATACCATAAATACTGTAGTTGTGGTAGTGATGGTTATCCTGGGAGCAGCGTTCAAGGAGATCATACTTGTTGATGTGGCTATCGTTTACGCCCTGCTTTCTTTTGTAGCTACGCTTTTCATAGCAAAATATATAGAGAAGGGGAAATTTTAGTGGTGGTGGACATTGTCACCTATACGTTTATAGCTATTGGGTGTTTTTTCAATCTGATGGCAGTAATCGGACTTCATCGTTTCCCTGATTTCTATACCAGACTTCACGCCTCGACCAAATGCACCACATTTGGTTCCATATTCTTAATTGTGGCTGTGATAATACAATCTGTAAGTATCTGGGCTACAGAGGGTATCTATTCACCTCAGTCAGTGCTTTCCATACATGCATTTATCGCCTTGCTCGCTATCTTGGTGACCAACCCTACCGGAGCCCATGCTATTGCCAGAGCAGGCCATAGAAGTGGAGTTAAACCTGCTAGAGCAGTTGTGGATGACATTGAGGAGGCTGAAATACATGATTGAATCAGGAATCTTACACACAGTTATACCTGTGCTGGTTGTAGTTTGTGCACTGTTGGTGGCGAAATTTAAAGACCTAATTGTTGCCACTATAGCACTGGCTGCCCTAAGCCTGTTATTATCCCTGGAATTTTATCTACTTCAAGCTCCTGATGTGGCTATTGCCGAGGCTGGAATAGGAGCGGCCATCACCACAGCGATATTTGTTATCGCTATAAGGTCAACAAAGCGCACGTAAGAGGAAATGTGAGAAAGACCGCCATAGCGATATCTTTGAGCATCCTGATGGTTTTTCTAGTAGCATTGGCACTGCTCACTCACCCTTTTGGACATCCGCCATCTCAGATGGACGACTATATAATAGAAAATGCGCAGAGTGAAACTGGAGCCAATAATGCCGTGACTGCTGTTGTTTTCGATTACAGAGGCTTTGACACCCTAGGCGAGGCCACCATTCTGTTTACGGCAGTGACCGCAGTGGTTATGTTGTTCAGAAAAAGGAAGGGGGAAATAACTAAATAGTGTCTAAGATCGTACGAACTATAGCTAATCTCCTAATTTTCCCCATCCTTACCTTTGGTCTATATATCATCATGCACGGGCACCTGACACCCGGGGGAGGGTTCCAGGGAGGTGCCGTGTTCGCCTCCGGCGTAGCTTTGCTAGTTGTCGCTTTTGGCTCTTACAACATCCAGAAAAGGTTAAAGGAACATCACCTTTCTATCTTGGAAAGCAGTGGCGCACTAATGTTCATCGGCTTGGCATTTGGGGGAATGGCTATTGTATTCTTTTACAATTTCCTTGTTGGGTCACCTATTTTCGGTCGTATCCCTCCCTCCGGTCCTAACCCAGGGGATATGTGGACAGGCGGAGTGATTCCGCTAATGAACGTGGCTGTAGGCTTAAAAGTCATTGCTGGCCTTTCTGTAATCGTTCTGGTTATGGCTTTGGCCTGTAGCAAAGTAAAGATAGAAGAATGACAGGAAGCATTTTTAACATTCCCTTTCTGGCAGTAGCGGCATTAGTAGGTATTGCCCTGTATATCATCATGTCCCAAAGGAATTTAATAAAACTTGTGATGGGCATTACTATCTTAGAATCTGCCGTCAACCTCTTCCTGGTCACTTTGGGATATCGGGGAGGGGGAGTTGCACCTATTTTCACAAATGCTCCTGAGGGAATCATGGTATTGCCTGTTCCCCAAGCTTTGACTCTAACCAGCATTGTTATTGGGGTTGCAGTCACAGCACTGATGCTTTCTATGATAGTGCTTACTTATCGTCATACTGGAGATATAGATGCGGAAAAGTCCAGGCAGATGAAAGGATGATGAATTGGACGCTCTGGTAATCCACTCTCCTATACTTATAATAGCCATTCCCTTATTGGCAGCATTTTTAACTCCCTTAATAAGCAAAGCAAGTAATAGAGCCAGAGACGTACTCGTAATAGCAGCTCTAGCTTTCACAGAATTCCTGGTAATAGTCTTAGCCAAGGACATTTACCTCACTGGAATACATGTCTATACACTCGGCGCATCTTCCCCCATCGTTACTATTCCCGAACAGTATATGGTGCCGGTGCGCATAATCCTGGAAGTTGATGCCATGTCCATATTTGCGGGCATCATGTCGGCCACAGTTTGCCTAGCGGGCGCTATTTATTCCCTTTCTTGCGTGCGAGAAGAGACGGGTAAAGACAGATTTTATACCCTTCTACTGCTGCTAACGGTAGGCCAGCTGGGGATGGAGTTCACTGGAGACATGTTCAACTTGTTTGTCTTCTTAGAAATACTTTCTATTTCTGGCGCAGCATTGGCTGCCTTTAGGACAAGATTTGCCGACGCAGTGGAAGGTGGATTCAAATATATGGTCATATCTTCAGTGGGAGCATTGCTAGTGCTATTTGCTACCGGTATTTTCTATGCCCAGTATAACTTGCTCAACATCGCTGCTCTGGCTCAAGCAATGCAATATACGATGTTGGACAAGATAGCTTTAACCCTGCTAGTAATAGCATTTCTGATGAAGAGCGGTGGTGTGCCGTTACATTGGTGGGTCCCAGATACCTATACTCCTGCCCCAGCAGGTGTAAGCCCTATGATTTATTCCGCTACCCTGGCGTGCATGTATGCCCTCTATCGCATTTGCTTCACCCTATACGGCGTTGCTCTGAATGCCGCCACGATAGGATGGATAGTGATAATCGCCGGGGTGTTAAGCATGTTCGTTGGGGTTACTATGGCTCTCCACCAGTCAGACGTCAAACGCTTGATGGCCTATCACGTTATCTCTCAAGGGGGTTACATGTTACTTGGGGTGGGCGTTGGTCTGGCAGTGTTAGATAACCCAGAAGCATTGGCTACTTATGGCAGAGAAGCTATAAGCGGAGGCCTTTTCCATGTCATAAATCATGCTTTCTTTAAGGGGCTTTTGTTGCTGACTGGAGAAGCTCTATTCTACCGATTGGGTACGAGAGACCTCAACAAAATGGGCGGGATGGCCCGCAATATGAAATTCACCTGCGTGTTCTTTCTAATCGGAGCTCTGGCTATCTCAGGTGTCCCTCCTTTGAATGGATTTGCCTCAAAGCTTATGATCTACGAAGCTGCTTACCAACTCAATCCAATCTTAACCATAGTAGCTATGATAGTATCAATCATAACTCTGGCTTCCTTTACCAAGGTTTTTCAGTCAGCGTATACCGGACCAGCGCTGTCCCAGTATAAAGATGTAAAAGAAGTGCCAATGTCAATGCTGATTGGTATGGGCATCTTGGCCGGAGCCACTATCTTCTTTAGCTTGTTTCCCAGTCTAGTTGTTAATACGATAATCTATCCTGCTGCCGATGCTCTGATAGACCAAGCGGCGTACATCAATGCAGTTATGGGAGGAGTATAAATGGCAACTTCGGTACCTACCCTTGACTACTGGGCCCCGTTAGTTTGCCTCATCGCATTTGTAATCCTAATAGCGGTAACGTATCTTTTTAGAAGTCGAGGGCGGAAACAATATAAGAAAGGGACTGCTCAAACGGAAATCTTCCTATCAGGCGAAGAACCACCTGATACGGAAGAAAGACATATCAGAGCCTACAATATATATTGGGGATTTTTCCAGGGGCTTAAGCGATACTATGACCCAACTATAAAAGCACATTCGGGGATAATAAATGACTATATAATCTGGCTTATAGCTCTTATGTCTATAACTGCAGTGATACTGACTATTGTATCTTTGACTTAGATGAGAAGGAGAGAATATGAGCCTTAACTCATTCAAGAGGGCGCTCTGGGTTTATCACCTTAATACTGGGTCATGCAACGGGTGTGATATCGAGATTCTAGCTGCACTTACCCCCAGATATGACATCGAGCGTTTTGGGATGGTGCTCGTAGGCTCACCACGACACGCAGATGTATTACTGGTAACAGGTCCGGTGACAAGACAAATGGAGCCAAGGCTTAAGCGAGTATATGAGCAAACACCTGACCCTAAGCTGGTCATAGTAGTCGGCGCCTGTGGCTCGGAAGGAGGCGTGTTTTACGAGTCCTATAATCTGGTGGGTCCGGTAGACCAGATCATCCCGGTAGATGTATACGTCCCTGGTTGTCCGCCCAGGCCCGAAGCCATTATAGAAGCTGTAGTCAAAGCCTGGGTGAAGTTGGAAAAAGCGGCACAAAGGGTAGCATAAGTGGAAATGCTGAGTCCTGAAGAAATAGTTGAGAGTTTCAAGACTGCTCTCGCCAGCGACTTTACCGATTCCAAGATCTACCAAAAAGAGGTTGCAATCAGGAAGAACCTTTTCACCTCCATCTGGATATATGTAAAGAGAGAGGCCTTTAGAAAAGCAGTAGAACATGTCTGTGAGTTGCAAAAATACCCACACCTCTCTGTAATATCGTCCTCCGATCGGGGAGACATTGTTGAGCTAATATACCATTTCACCATATATTACGGGCATAACCTCAAAGAATTGTCGCTAGGGTTATGTATGGATCTACCAAAAGAGGATCTGAAGATACCGACAATTACAGATGTTGTTCCCGGCGCCTTGTTTACCGAGCGAGAGACTCAGGAGATGATGGGAGTGGAAATAGTGGGCATTCCGGATAACAGAAGGTTATTCCTGCCTGATGACTTCCCTCAAGGCGTCTACCCGTGGAGAAAAGATGGGAGGGGCCCACATGACATGCTTAGGGTACTGCCAGGTAGAAGAGGGGTAAGGGGAGGGCAAAATGAGTGAGACAAAGACAAAAACGAGTTACACCATTCCCATAGGTCCAATTCACCCGGCGGTGCATGAAGCCATTCGGCTTGACCTTGGCGTGGATGGGGAGGAGATTGTGGATGTAGATGTAGTCGTAGGACAAGTCCACCGCGGCATAGAATGGATTGGTATGAACAGGAATAATCCTGTTCAGAGCATATACCTAGCTGAACGAGTGTGCGGTATCTGCTCTACGAGCCACCCGTTCGCATTTGTGCAGGCGGTTGAACACGCCGCAGACATAGAGGTTCCCGAGAGAGCGGAGTATATCCGCGTGATCATCGCTGAGCTAGAAAGAATACATTCCCACCTATTGTGGGCCGGGGTAGCTGCTCATGAGGTCGGCTTTGACTCTGTATTCTACCTCGTATGGCGTGTCAGAGAGAAAGTAATGGACCTGATGGAATACCTGACGGGAAATCGAAACTCCAAAGCTATGTTTCAAATTGGTGGGGTGAGAAGGGATATTACGGAGGAACAATTCCCTAGAATCAAAGAAACTCTGGAGTATTATAGAGCCGTGTTTAGCCAGCTAAAGACTGTATTCCTGGATGATATAACTGTCAGGATGCGCACCAGGAATGTAGGCATCCTGAAAACTGAAGATGCGTTGAAGCTGCTTGCATGTGGGCCAACCACTAGAGCAAGCGGTGTGCCCAAAGACGTAAGACAAGATCAGGCCTACGGGGCGTACGCCGACTTAGAAATCAAAGCCATTACGCCGGATGTGCTCACCGGAACTGTTGTTGGTGATGTCTATGATAGAATCGTTGTCCGACTATTAGAGGTTAAGCAATCTGTTGAAATCATAGAACGCTGCTTAGCCGAGATGCCGCCCGGTGCCATACTTACAGAACCCAAGATAGCAAAGCTTTTGGCCATGCTGAAGAGAGCAGAGGGCGAAGGTGTCGGGCGTCATGAGGCACCTAGAGGCGAATGCTTTCACTACGTTCGTCTAGAGGCTGGCGAGGAAACGCTGACCACATGGAAGATAAGAGCACCAACTTACGCGAACCTTATGTCAATCCCAACGATACTTAAAGGTGGCCAAATTGCCGATGTTCCCATAGCTTTTGCCTCTATTGATCCTTGTATATCATGCACCAATAGAGCTATCGTTGTGGACATAAAGACGAATGAGAAGTCTTTCCTTAGCGGTGAGGAATTGCACAAGCTTTCCATTGAGAAAACGAGGAGGTTGAAAGCTGGCCTTGATAGCTAGTAATCCATCGAGCGTTGCCACAATAATTATTAGCCCGGTCATTTTGGCAGTAATTGGGGCATTATTTGGTCTTCTATACTTGGGTATAGACCGCAAGTTAGTTGCCCATATGCAAGGCAGAGTGGGTCCTCCAATAATTCAACCGTTCCGTGACGTTGAAAAGCTGCTGATGAAAGAAAGTATCATACCTGATGGTGCAATTCTTTGGCTGTTCAAACTGGCCCCAATTCTTTGCCTGATGGGATCTGCTGTGCTGCTGCTTTACATACCTGTATTCGGACAGAAAGCTCTTTTTGAGGGATTCGGCGATGTAATATTACTACTAGCTCTATTGTACATACCTTCTCTGGCATTTGTAGTAGCTGGGTTCGCATCAAGTTCACCATATGCCACTGTGGGCGGTCAGCGCGAAATGGTCATCATGATGGGCTATGAGTTCCCCATGTCAGTGGTAATAGTTGCTATTGCATGGCGTATCCTCCATGTCGCTGATGCTAATGCATTTATGTTATCCACAATTGCTGCATATCCTATATGGAACTTAGTGGGCCCAGTTGGAATTATGGGAACGCTAATCTTACTCCTTGTGCTTTTGCTGGTTACGCCTGGTGAACTTGGCAAGGTACCGTTTGACCTGGCAGAAGCTGAAACTGAGATTGCTGGGGGGTTACTGGTGGAGTACTCTGGTAGAAATCTTGCTTTGTTCTACATTGCAAACGCAATCAGAGCTTTTGCTGTGCTATCTTTAGTAGTCGCTCTATTCTTTCCATACAACCTTTCTCTCTTAATTGGAATGGAGGCATCTGCTCCTGCAGTAGTGGTGGACGCCCTATTCTTCCTGCTCAAGGTATTCTTGGTAATGTTTGTTTCTGTGGTGTTGATACGCTCTGCGATGGCACGGTTCAAGATAAATCAGGCCACCAGAGTCTATGTTGTCATAATGACAGTCATAAGTCTTGTCGGTCTAATACTGCTGTGGGTAGATTTGATAGTATGAGGCAAGAAATATGAAAATGGTGAAGGTCTTATTAAAGCAGCTCTTCCTAACCCCGGCAACGAATAAATTCCCGACGAAATACGCTCCTAAGTCAACCGTGCAATTTCTAGGCAGGGTCAAAGAGGGTAAGTTAAAGCTAACGCCACCGATACCGGTGCCACCCAGGTTTCGGGGGAAAATCTCGTACGATAGGGAAAAGTGCGTCGGATGTCAGTTATGCATCAAAGTTTGCCCCACCAGAGCCATAGAATTTATACCTGAGGAGAAAAAGGTGAAAATATTCGTCTCCAGATGTTGTTTTTGTGCTCAATGCAATGACATATGTCCGGTAGGCGCACTGTCAATGAGTGACGAGTTCCTGCTCTCGAACTATGATAAGTATGCCGGCGAGCTTGTTGTAATAGAATAGCACAACCCTTTTTGCCTTGATCCCGACCGCAAATGCCTATGTTTCGAGCATCATTATTTCGTTCAGCCGGTCTTCTATTATGATGTTCGCAACATCGTCCCCGCCCCTGCGAACAGCGCTGGATAGTGTTGCGCCCACGTCTATCCGCTGGGGCTGAATCCCTACAAGCACCATTTCCCCACATAACCCACTCACATACGATGCAAACAGAGATAACGGCATGTCATGGGTTGAAAGGCACATAACGCCTATCTTCTCAGGTGGTATAATCCTATAGTCTCCTGGACCTAATCCCATGTCAGCTGCATCTACCAATATGACTACGTTGGGATTGTGCTTTCTGATAATTGAGGTGTAATTTTCGGGAGTCGTGCCGCAATCTATTACGGTTATGTCTGTCCTGGTTCGTGCCGGTTTGACTTGTATTGACCTCTGTTCAATCTCCTTAAGGTATTCGTTGATCCTCTCTGCCACATGAACACCAACTCCATCGTCGCCCTTCAATGTGTTGCCTACGCCCAATATCAGTTTTTTCATACTCTTGCTTGCGCTGCTGTGATTGTTACAGAACCCATCAAGCATTATACTGAGGAAAGGACTCCGCCTACAAGGAAAGCGTCAAAAGGATAACTACGCCTGAAGTTCTCTTTGCCAGTTGAAGCTTAGCAATGCTACACTAATTTGCTATCCGCGCGAAATGCGTCAATGATCCTGAGGTATATCCAGTAAAATAATCATGACAATAAACGGAGTGGAGCGTGCCTAGGCAGAGCCACCCTGTAAGGTGCGTGGGGCCCGGCGCAAGCTATTACATTTGATTTTCTTGGAGGTTTAGATATGGAGAAGCAAAACGACATAGTGATTATTGGCGGTACGGCTTGCGGTCCAAAGGCTGGAGCCAGGGCACGGCGATGTGATCCGCGCGCTAGAATAACTATAGTGGAGCAACAGGAAAATTTATCGGTGGCAAGCTGTGGCCTGCCCTATTATGTTGCCCGAGTGATTGACCGGCAGAGTGAATTGGTAACACGTAAGCCTGATTTCTTTAAGGATGTACTGAGTATAGATGTGCTAACTCGAACTAGGGCTTTGTCCATTGACCGTAAAACTCATTGCGTTGAGACTCTTAACCTGGAAACGAATGGAGTTTCAAAGATTAAATACGATAAGCTCGTAGTGGCAACAGGGAGCATAGCGACGGTGTTAGCTATAGAGGGAGGAAACCTGGGAGGTATCTACACTCTATCCAAAATCGAGGATGCACATGCCATTCGGAACTCAGTCTCCCGGCGTGAAATTAAGAAGGCAACTATTATTGGTGCTGGTCTGATTGGTCTCGAAATGGCTGAAGCCTTTGCTTCACAAGGTCTGGAGGTCACCGTTGTTGAGGTCTTTGATCAGATACTGCCTGCGCTGCTTGATTTTGAGGTCGCCGCGTACGTCGAAAAACATTTGCGGGGCAAGGGTGTGAATTTGCTCCTCGGATGGCGGGTCAAGGGATTTCAGGGGGATGAGCACGGATGGGTACGTAAGGTTACTACTGAAGGTGAGGAACTGGAGACCGGCTTGGTACTGCTAGCTCTCGGTGCGCGTCCAAATACCAAACTGGCCCGGGAGGTGGGGTTGAGTATTGGTTTAGCGGGAGGCATTAGCGTCAACCATTACCTCCAGACCAACGATCCAGATATCTACGCTGGTGGAGACTGTGTGGAGAATGTCAGTCGGATTACCGGGCAGAAGATGCTTTCCCCTCTGGGGTCTACTGCTAATAAACATGGTAGGGTAATTGGGACCAATGTGGCTGGTGGATGTGAAATCTTTCCTGGTGTGTTAGGCACTGCTATTGCTAAAGTCTTTGACTACAATGTGGCGCGAACTGGGCTCAGCGAATCCCAGGCACGGGAAGCGGGCTACGATGTGGTCACAAGCCTTGTTCCAGGATACGAACATGCCACCTATTATCCGAAGGGTAAAGAGATTTTGGTGAAGCTGGTTGCCGAAAGATACAGCAATAAGTTATTGGGTGGACAGGTAGTAGGCCCAGGAGAAACAGCAAAGCGGATTGATGTGCTTGCCACCGCTCTCAGTTTTGGTGCTACGGTTGACGATTTGGCCAATTTAGACTTGGCCTACGCACCACCGTATAACAGCGCTATGGATCCATTGCACAATGCAGCTAACGTCATCCGTAACAAGCAATCAGGATATGCCAGAGCACTGAATCCAATGGAGGTCAAGAATAAGCTTCAAGAGAGAGGCGAATTCATCCTCCTGGATGTACGCTCACCGGGCGAATGGGAAGCTCGTCGCGTAGAAGCACCACAGACCAGGCTTTTGCCTCTCAGGGAACTTCGGTCAAGGCTTGATGAGCTTCCTGCAAATGCTGAGATAGTCACGCTCTGTCAGACAAGCGTCCGTGCCTATCAAGCGCAACGGATACTCGACGGCGCTGGCTTTAAGAACGTTAGATTTATGGATGGCAGTATTGCCGCCTGGCCCTATGAGATATCAGGTAAAAAGCCAAGTTCTGACCAAGAAGTAACCTGAGCCTTGCTCTAGCCACACTAATAATGTCACCTGAACGCACATGAGCAGGTCTCCACTTTGAAAACTATGCTCTCCGTGGCCGGGATACCGTCAGGCTCGGAAACCATTACAGTGACGGTGATTTCACCCCGGCTGGAAGGTGCTGTCCAATTGACCACAGAACCCTCTCCCGAAATCTCTCCATCATCACAGGACCATTGGTAAACTAGTTCACCACCTGCATCTGTAACAACACATTCAATATCACAGCTTTTTCCTCTAAGTATTTTGTATCCGTCATGATATTCCTTCAGGTATTTAGGTTCTTCAGAACTAACAATCAGGCTCTCGATGACTGGCGGTGGATTGATTGCCACACTTATAGTCAACGAGCGTGTACTTTCTCCATCATAGCCGTCGTTGACGGTAACAGCGAGATCATAAAGGCCCACCGTCTCAGGAGCAGTCCAGATTACCACCGGGCCTGTACCGGAAATATCACCTCCGGCGGCTGACCACTCATAGCTCAGCTCGTCACCATCAGGGTCTTCCGCTTGGCACTCGATACGACAACTGCTTGATAGGGTAACCCATTCTGCGTCAGCTACCAGGCTAGTGATTTCCGGTGGATGATTCTCCTTCACGATGATAGTTACAGAATCAGTGGCTTCTCCCTCATTGCCGTCAGCTACCTTGACTACAATGTTATAGATACCCTCAATCTCAGGAGCGCTCCAGGCAACGGCAGCTCCACCTCCATTTATCTTGCCCTTGCTGGCCGACCACTCATAGGTAAGCTCGTCACCATCCTCATCGGAAGCAATGCATTCAACTACACAACTGTCCAGGGGACCAATTACACTCTGCTTGGCTTCAAGACTGGTGATAGCCGGAGGGTGGTTAACTGGAACACAGCCGCCTATGAGAAGGATAACACTACCAAAGATGACAGGGCTAGGTAGCCACCTATTCAGTCTAAATGACTTCGATTGCATTTAAGTCTCCTTCTTTTTCTCTTAATAACTTTCTCTCGATAACCAGTCATTTCAAAATTGAGTTAGACTCTTTGAAGAATCCTTATCATTCTCGCTAGGATTTCCTTGCCTGCGTTTCGGTTGCTGAGATTCCCTACCAAAGATTCCTTTCTTGCTGTGGTTGCCGAGCAACGCAATTTCTCTCCTGGCATTTCCCCTCATACTTCTGCTTCTTCAGTAGAAACAGCTACGCACAGAAGCAGATATAATTGGCAAAAAAGTTATTTGCCCATCGCCCTCGGCCTACAGCGCACAGCGTGACTTAGCCTTTCTCTATCCAGCGATATGATCTCCTCATCGACAAGAGACCTGCGGAGCATCTCAGTCAGAGAAGCAGTATGTCTATTCATCGTTTGCTCATTTATAGAGTAGACTATCCATAGCCCCTCTCTGCTGGACTTAACAAAGCCAGCATCCGCAAGGATGCCCAAGTTGCGTGAAGCTCGGGACTGCGAGATGTCTAGAGCCTGCATAATCTCACAAACGCAGGATTCCTTTTGTAGCAGAACCTTGAAAATTCTGATTCGAATCTCGTCACCCAGTGCTTTAAAGGCTTTGACCGTCTCCTGCATATTGTGGTATCCTACATTTGCATATGCGAATTTCCACATATTGTAAGTCAATCAAGTGCCTTTGTCAACAATTTATGCTTGTTCAGATGAGTTTGAGCCGGCGGCTTTGATGATGCCCTGCGTTGACAGGGAGCTTTCCCAGAGGCAAGAAATTGTAGGCAGGCGAGCGTTAGGTTAGAGTTTGCCGTTTGACTACGCAGCAGTACTTATCAGCATATTAAACATAAGGTATTACATAAACGTAAGTTGACTGATTTCTTCAAAAAGATTTACCAAGAGCCGTTCAAGAGATATCTGGTTATAGGCCTGGCAGTACTGGGCGTAATTCTACTGTTTGCAGGCCAGGAGGCTGGATCGCCGGCAGAACCCGCTGGCAGCGAAGTCGTTGTGGTTCATTTCTTTTACCACTCAGGCTGTTCACACTGCAGAGACCAGGAGCCATTTAACGAAAAGTTAGCTAAAGCCTACCCCTCGGTCTATTTCGTTTATCATGATGGAGCAAACCCCGGGGAATATGCGCTGCTAACGGAAATGATTGCCGGCACAGGGGAAACAGAAAAGCAACTGGACTTTCCAATAACAATCATTGGAAAACAAGTTATCATTGGCTGGGAATTAGAGGAGACAACGGGCAGAAAGATTGAACAGGCGTTGCAACAATGTCTGGCAGGAAACTGCCAGGAAGCGGAAAGCGAGGAACCCGTAGACGAAGTAGATTTGCCCGTTATTGGCAAAATAAAGGTTTCCGGCTATTCCATCGCCGGTTTAGCCGTGATTCTCGGTTTTGTTGACGGTTTCAATCCCTGTGCTATTTGGGTGCTTGCCTATCTGATATCTTTGATAATGGTTCTAAATGACAGGAAAAGGGCATGGCTGCTTGTTGGCTCCTTTGTTTTTGCCTCGGCGGTTTTATATTTCCTCTTTATGACAGCCTGGCTTAATGCGTTTCTGTTAATCGGCTATTCCAGGCCGGTGACAATAGTGATTGGATTGGTAGCGCTGGGCGCAGGGGTATTAAATATAAGGGAGTTCATAAAAACAAAGGGGGCTATCGTCTGTGAAGTAGTAGATGCAGGATCCAGACAGAAAACTATGACCAGAATAGAGAGGATTGTCTCCTCTCCTCTAAACTTGGCCACGATAGCAGGCATCATAGCCCTTGCCTTTGTGGTGAATTCCATAGAATTCGTCTGTTCATCGGCACTTCCGGCGATTTTTACCCATGTCCTATCGCTGAGCAAACTTTCCACCGTTCAGTATTACGGCTATATTCTGCTGTATGATTTCTTCTTTATGCTTGATGCTCTTATCATTTTCGGCTCAGCTGCCTTTGCCATGAATTCGAGCTTGGGCGATAGGTATGCTAAGTACTGCAGACCATTGGGCGGAGCGATATTGCTCGTCTTAGGCATAATGCTTCTTTTTGCTCCCAATTTGCTACCTTAAATGTTCATTCGGCTGTCTCCTTTGTGCATTCTATTTATTGCTGATTGATTTAGTGGCCAATGTGGTTAGTGATGGAACTCGTTTGACAACTGCCTCGTTCCGGTATAATATGCTGATTATGATGAACTTGGTAATAAAGGAAATGTAATCATGAGAATCTCCACCAAAGGACGTTACGGAACGATGGCCATGCTTGATTTGGCTCTTCATTATGGGCAGGGGCCTATCCTGGCAAGGGACATTGCCAGAAGGCAAAACGTTTCTGTGCGATATTTGGAGCATTTACTCATTTTACTCAAAGTGGCAGGGATGGTAAGGAGTGCTCGTGGAACACGAGGCGGGTTTACCCTGGCTAAATCGCCTTCCCAAATAAGGCTCAGCGAAATTATCCGAGTTACAGAAGGGTCTATGGCTCCCGTGGAGTGTGTTGATGATCCCGAAGCATATCCCCAAGCAGCTCTATGCGCAGTTTATGATGTCTGGGTAGAGATGAAAACAGCTATAAACAACATATTAGAATCCACAACTCTACAGGGTTTGCTTGAACGGCAAAGACAGAAGTGGACCTTGAAGCAGTTGAACAATCGTAGCAATAAATGAATAGGGGGGAGACATGCGAGAGAAAGTAGAAGCAGCGCTTAACGAGATAAGGCCGTCTTTGCTAGCTGACGGAGGAGATGTGGAACTGTTAGATGTGAATGATGGTGTGGTTACGCTGAAGTTAACTGGCGCCTGTGGAGGCTGTCCTATGGCAGCTATGACCTTGAAGTTTGGAATCGAACAGGCGCTTAAGCAGCAGGTGCCTGAAGTTAAGGAGGTGATCGCTGTCTAAGAGGATAACCGCGCTTATGTTGCCACACAGGCCACCAGAGTAGCAAGGCAACTTCCATCCTAGCTTGTGACAATTTCATTGATGGCTACAACATGGAGTGTGGCGTAGTTTAGTGGCAAGGCCAGGGTTTTCCAGTAACCCAAGAAGCAAAATGCTATCATTCTGGTTGATTGGGAGGTAAAAATGCCTATTTACGAATATTTTTGTCCTCAGTGTAACCTCAAGTTCGAGTTACTTCGTCCCTTAGACCAGTCAAATATAACCGCCTCTTGTCCCCGCTGTTATAACGAGGCCAATCGAATGTTGTCCTCTTTCGCTTCAACCTCTAAAGGCACTGAGGCGGTATCTCCACCAATTGGCGGAAGCTCCCCTTGCAGCATGTGCTCTGCCCTAAATTGTGCTGCTTGCAATAGATAACGGAGACAAAGCAAGTGCTAGAAATAAAAAGCCTCAGACTAACGCTTAACGGCAAGCCTGTAATTGATGGTTTGAATTTCGAGGTGAAGGAGGGAACGATACACGGCTTATTGGGGGTAAATGGGACTGGAAAGACCACCCTGGCTAACTTAATAATGGGGATAAGTTACCCCGATGAGGGGAGCATAATATTTGAAGGCCTGGATATCACCCGGTATACGATCTCAGAGAGAGCAAGAATGGGAATCACCCTGGCCTGGCAAGAGCCAGCAAGGTTTGAAGGGCTTACCGTGGGGGAGTATTTGAGTGTGAGCAGGAATTTGGACTCAACTGAGATTGACAATTACCTCTGGGTGGTGGGGCTTCCTCCGGCGGAATATCTAAATCGGGCTGTTGATGCGAGTCTGAGTGGAGGTGAGAGAAAGAGGGTGGAACTTGCCTCGGTCATGGCTATGAAGCCAGAGGTAGCTGTTTTGGATGAGCCTGATTCTGGCATAGATGTGGTTTCACTGCCCCATATAATGAATGGGATAGCAGAAATGAGCAAACGGGGTTCCGCAGTGCTCTTGATCACGCATAGCGAGGAGGCGGTAAGGGTAGCCGGGGAGCTGTTGATAATGTGCGCTGGGAAAATAGTCAACTCTGGACCACCACGGGAAATGTGCCAGTGGTTTAAGAATAATTGCTCGACATGTAACCACGTTGGCGAGCCAAGCTACGAGGGGGCTTAAGGAATGATTGTTGTCAAAGAATATGAGGCAATGCTCGAAGCCTATGGTAAGGCAGGTGGAAACCTGGGTGCCCTGAGAAATAAGGAAGTGGGCAATCTTGTTATCCATAGAAATGAGGTTCTCAGTGCTAATGAGGTCGAAGGGATAAGAATAGAGACAGAAAAAACAGAAGCCGGCGTTAATATCTATTTTTTAGTGGAGGAAGGGGCGAAAACTAAATACCCAGTCCATTTGTGTTTTGGCGTCTTGCCTAAGGAAGGACTGCAGGAGATCATATTGAGAGTGGAAGCACAAGCCGACAGTGAGGTAACCGTGGTCGCCCATTGTATTTTTCCTAACGCTGTTGATGTAATTCATAGAATGGATGCTGATATAAAGATCGGAGATAACGCTAAATTCTGCTACCAAGAAACTCACTATCACGGGGAATTCGGCAGGGTTAAGGTGATTCCAAAGGCGAGAATCAGAGTGGGCAAGAAAGGCGTGTGGCAGAGCACCTTTACCCTAATAGAAGGCTGCGTGGGCATGCTGGACTACGATTTTGAGCTTTTTGGCGATGAGAAGAGCGTGAGCGAGCTTCTAGTGAAGGCCTTTGGCAAAAAGGAAGACGACATAAATATAGTAGAGAAAATCCATCTTGATGGCAAAGAAGCCAGGGGGCTTGCCAAGAGCCGTCTGGTATTAAGTGATAATGCCAAAGCGGTGGTCAGGGGCGAAACATATGGCAATGCCCCTTTTACTAGGGGTCATGTTGATTGCCTCGAAATTGTGAATGGAGAAGGGGTAATAGCAAGAGCGATACCGCTGGTATATGTGAATAACAGACAGGCAAAGGTTACCCATGAGGCTGCTATAGGCAGCATAGACAATAAGCAGCTGCAAACATTGATGGCAAGAGGGCTAAGTGAGGGAAAGGCAGTTGATGTTATCGTAAAAGGTGTACTTAGATGATAAGCCACCGTGTCAGTGCGAGCCATAGGCGAAACAATTTACTGGAGCTAAGCTTTGATACCGGCAAGAGCACGGCTTTCCCTGAGCAGTGAGTGGGGCTAATGAGAGCTCTAAATCTTTAGAATGAAAGGAGGTTAAAAACATGAAAATCGTAAGCCTATGCAGCAAAGGCTCCTGTTGCCCGGTAGTCAAGATAACAGATACACGAGTGGAAATAGGAGAGAAAGGCAATACCTGTGTCCTCACTAAGGAACAGTGGGAGGCCCTTAAAGATAAGATATTCAAAAAAGAACTCTAAGGCAAAAACCAAAAAGTCAAACCCCATTATAAGCCCCACCCGCTGCTAATCTGGGACGGATCTTTATGGTTGGAGATAGGATAGAGGTTCATGCCCAAAATCAATCTTCTCGATTCCAAAACCTGCACCTTGGTAGGACTTGTCACCAATGCAGCTCTAGCAATCTTCAAGCTGCTTGCCGGTATATTTGGTTTCAGCTACGCCATGATAGCCGACGCTATCCACTCTATGTCCGATTGTCTGGCCACAGGAACTGTCTATGTAGGCCTGCGAATCGGAGAAAAACCGCCTGATGAGAGTCACCCTTACGGACACGGCAATGCAGAGACTATTGCTGCCTTTCTAGTTGCCCTTATAGTCCTTGCTACTGGGGTCTTCGTCGGCATTTCCGCTATCCACCTCATTGCCCACAAACAATTCGAAACGCCAGCCACAATTGCTCTGGCAGCGGCAGCCATTTCCATAGTAACAAAGGAGGGAATGTTTCGTTATACGCTCAAGGTAGGGAAAAGGAACAATAGCCCTGCTCTCATTGCCAATGCCTGGGACCACCGCTCAGATGCTTACTCCTCGGTGGCTGCTTTGGCTGGCATACTTGGGGCCAGGCTGGCTTTTCAATATCTAGACCCCGTAGCTGGGCTTGTGGTTTCAGCTTTGATTGTTAAGATGTCCTTCACCCTTCTCCGCTCAAACGTCGGGATCTTGATGGATGAAAGACCAGAGCCAGCACTTTTGGCTAGGATCAGAGCCGCCGTTCTAGAGGTTAAAGGGGTTAAAGCAATCGACAATATCAAGGCGCATCGCCGCGGTTCTACCTTCACCATTGATATAGAGATAGCTGTGGACAGTAACCTCACTGTGGAGCTAGGGCATCAGGTTGCCTTCAAAGTAAAAAACGAACTCCTGCACAACATTGAGCATGTGCAGGAGGTCATGGTCCATGTTAACCCTTATCAGCTAACTCGGGGTTAGAAAACTCTTTGAGCAATGCGCCAAAAACTGTGCCCCAGGGACAAGAAAGTGAGCATAGAGGAAGAAATCCTAAATTCCGGCCGAGTTATTGCCGTGGTCGGGCTTTCCCCAAGACACGACCGACCAAGCTATCAGGTAGCCAACTACCTGAAGGAGCAGGGCTATAGAATAATCCCGGTGAACCCAACAGTGAAGGAAATATTGGGGGAGACTTGCTATCCTGACCTTGCCAGCATTACAGAGCCGATTGATGCGGTTGATATCTTCCGCGGCTCCGAAGAGGTGCCAGACATTGTGGAAGAGGCAACTAAAATAGGGGCAAAGGCAGTGTGGATGCAGGAGGGAGTGGTAAACGAGGAGGCAGCTGGTCGAGCTAGAGATGCCGGGCTGATGGTAGTGATGGATAAGTGCATGCTCAAGGAACACCAGAAATCAAGGAAGTAGCGAGGACAAATTGTGATAACCCAGTTGTTCATTGTATTTAAGGATTATCTCATCGAAGTATTACCCTTCTTAGCGGTAGGGTTTTTCCTCAGTGGCTTGATCCACGAATTTGTTCCCACCCAATGGGTGGAGAGGCACCTTGGCGGACGGGGAATAAAGCCTATTTTCTATTCCACTGTTGTTGGGACAGCCCTCCCCATCTGCTGCATTGGCTCTCTCCCGGTGGCGGTAAGCTTCCATCAGAAGGGGGCTAGGTTAGGGCCAGTTTTAGCTTTTCTGGTAGCAACGCCAGCCACATCCGTAAGCGCCCTTCTCGTTTGCTATGCCTTGCTGGGGATAAAGTTCACCGTGTTTATATTCTTTGCCGTAATTTTGATGGGGCTGGTTATGGGTGCTATTGGCAACCTTATCAAGTTTGAGCCCAAGGGTTTGGCGCATCCTCTTCAGGGAGCAGAGATTGCTACAGACCCCGTTTGCGGCATGAAGGTGGATACAAAAAAGGGATTAACAACAGAGTATAAAGGCACGGGCTATTACTTTTGCTCCCTCCATTGTCAGGCGATCTTTGAGAAGGAGGCGCAGAAATATGCTGCTGCAGCTGAACATATGGCAGGCATTAAGGAAAGAGTGAACTCCGTTTTTAGGTATGCCTTTGTGGACATGGTCAAGGAGATTGGCCCTGAGTTGCTTCTTGGCTTGGCTCTGGCAGCATTGGTGGCAGCGATTGCCCCCGTTGGAAAATTTGTCGGAAGCTACCTCAGTGGTGGATTGGGGTATCTCTTCAGTCTTGTCTTTGGACTTTTGATGTATATCTGCTCCACCGCCAGCGTTCCCTTGGTTCATGCCTTTGTATCACAGGGAATGAACATCGGTGCCGGAATGGTGTTACTCCTAGTAGGCCCGATTACTAGTTGGGGAACCATCTTGGTTTTGAGAAAGGAGTTTGGTGGCAAGATCCTGTTTGCTTATCTAGTAGTCATTAGTGCTACAGCTCTAGTTTTGGGCTATTGCTTTTCAATAATATAGCCATAAAAGTGAAGAATGAAGAAATAACAGCCAAAAGCAATCTACTAGGGCCAGCCCATAGTATTTACAGAAGTGATTTTGACGTTCAAATTCTGCAATGGTAGACTTCCCTCAGCTATGAAGCGCGTTGGTATTCTGTACCACCCTCAGATAGAAAAAGCCGAGAGTTTGGCCAGTAGCCTGGAAAGCGTACTGGCTGAGCGAGGGGCGTCTCCGTGGCGGTGCTCAGCCTGGGATGAGGATAAGGCTAGGCCCCAGGTAGTCGGCTCGGATTTAGTCCTCAGCGTTGGGGGAGATGGCACTATCCTTCATGTTACTCGAATCGTGGCTCCTTTATCTGTGCCGATCCTGGGCATAAACCTGGGCAAGCTTGGATTCATCACTGAATTGAACGCCGGTGATGCATTGTCAAACCTGTCCGGCTTGCTGGAGGGCAAGGGCTGGATTGAAGAAAGAGCCATGCTCGAAGCCCAGTTGGGGAACAAACGCTTTTGTGCTTTGAACGATGTGGTGGTGCGAAGCACCGCCGTTCACCTGATTAGCATAGATGTGAAAATTGATGACGAAGTGCTAACCACATATAGAGCTGATGGAGTTATTGTGGCTACAGCTACTGGCAGCACTGGCTATTCCCTGGCGGCTGGCGGGCCAATCCTCCATCCTCAATCTAGGGAGATTGTGCTTCAGCCCGTATCTTGCCACCTTGGTTTGAGCCATGCTTTGGTATTGCCGCCGCAGACCACGGTTGACCTTAGGGTCGCCAGCAGAGACAGGGCAATACTCAGCCTCGACGGACAAGTGGATACACCTCTGTCCGATAAGCAAAAGGTCAGAGTAAGGCTTAGCCACGATGTTGCTCGCTTTCTGAGAATGCATGAACCAACCTATTTCTATGGCTCTCTGCGTCAGAAACTGGGGGGAGAAAGAGCATGAAAGTTGATAAAGCAAGAATAGGTGATGCCACCTCAATGCACCAACTGATTAATCACTTTGCTGATCAGGGTGAGATGCTACCACGTGCCTTAAGTCAGATATATGAGAATATCAGGGACTACTTCGTAGCCAGAGATGGTGATGAAGTCATTGGTTGTGTAGCATTACATGTCAACTGGCTCGATTTAGCTGAAATCAGGTCCCTAGCGGTGGATGTAAAGAGCCAAAATCAACAAATCGGCTCGTTGCTCATTGAAGCCTGTCTTGACGAAGCTAAGGAATTAGGGCTACCTACTGTTTTTTCTCTCACCAACAAACCAGCTTTTTTCGAAAAGCAGGGTTTCCATTTAATTGACAAAGCGGAACTGCCACACAAGGTTTGGGCAGAATGTTATAATTGCCCTAAGTTCCCCAATTGTGATGAGGTAGCCCTGATTCGTCACATTTAGTGGCATTGCAAGCTAACTTCCCTCTCCCTTGATGGGAGAGGACCGAAGTGAGGGTGACAAACAAAGCAATTTCGAAGGGGGAAGTTATGTTGCCAGAGAAGAAGGTAGCTAGCCAGCAGGTCTATCGCGGGCGGGCGGTGAACTTACACGTGGACACCGTGGAAAAGCCCAGCGGCAAGAAGACTGTCAGGGACGTGGTGGAGCATAGTGATTGTGTCGCTGTGGTGGCCCTCGATGACCAAGATAATGTGCTTTTAGTTCGGCAATTCCGCTACCCGGTAGGTAAGTTTCTCCTCGAAATACCTGCTGGCGGCATTGACCCTGGTGAGGAACCCGTTGATTGCGTGCGCCGTGAATTGCAGGAGGAAATTGGCTATTTTCCAGGGGAAATAGATGACCTGGGCGGGTTTTATTCCATTCCTGGCTATGGCACTGAATACCTATATTGCTATCTAGCTAGCAATCTCGTGCCCAGCCGTCTGCTGGCCGAGGACACTGAAGGCATAGAGATAGTCCGGGTTTCGCCAAATCAAATACCTGAAATGATCACTTCAGGACAAATCTGCGACGCTAAAAGCATTGCTGCATTGCTTACCTTCCTCCTTATACGACGAGGCAAATAAGCCCCTCTCTGCCAGGGCATTGAGCTCTTTTCAATATGACCCTGCGGACAATTTCACGGAAGATCTGTCTCCTCCGACTGGAGAGTGGTGCGAACAGCGACCATTGGGCAGCCCATGCTAATTTTGTCTGTCTCTCTAGTGATGGCGTGGCGCAATATATTTGGCTAAAGCGCGACTTCGCACCAGTATGAATGGACGGTTATCTGAGGTTAGTTACTGCCGTGCCTTAGCTTTTCTATCACTGCGTCAGCTACCTGGCTGGTGCCCACAGCATCCTCAGGATGGAGCTTCAAGTCATAAGTAACATTGTTGCCTTCAGCGATAACTTCGGCTATTGCTCTTTCTAACTTATCAGCGCTGTCCTCTTCTCCCAGATAGCGAAGCATCATTACGCCAGAGAGCATCATTGCCATAGGGTTAGCCTTATTCTTTCCAGCGTATTTGGGGGCACTGCCATGGGTAGGCTCAAAAATAGCTATGTCATTCCCAATATTAGCTCCCGGAGCTAGTCCTAAACCGCCAACCAGGCCAGCGCAAAGATCGGAAATAAAGTCTCCGTAGAAATTAGGTAAAACGAGGACATCGAATTGCTCTGGCCTTCTTACCAGTTGCATACATGCTGCATC
>Ga0209121_10001073_pt1 | contig 28714 bp, 30 predicted proteins | sample Cruoilmetagenom3_FD_187292 | JGI IMG/M metagenome (GOLD analysis project Ga0209121, IMG submission 187292) | Oil polluted marine microbial communities from Coal Oil Point, Santa Barbara, California, USA - Sample 3 (SPAdes) (version 2) | ecosystem: Environmental > Aquatic > Marine > Oil seeps ...
CGCAATAGTAGGCTAGTCGTGCGATCGTAAGCGGTTAAGGATTCACAAAGATCGCTTCTTGCCAACCAGGGCGAGCATCTCCACATGGATGCGGCCGTTTGTCGCCAGGATCCCAGCCTCCGGATCGGTGAGGGGGGCACCCTCAAGGTTACTCACCCGGCCTCCTGCCTCACGGATTAGGAGGTCCCCAGCGGCGACATCCCATGGCGAGAGGGAGACATACCAGGTTGCGTCGAGCCGCCCAGCGGCTACATAGGCAAGGTCAAGACACGCCGAACCAGCGGCGCGGATCGCGCGCGCATGGGGGATGAGGTGTTTCAGTACGGCGTGGGTGATCAAGGCGCGCTCCGGCCGTGAGGAGAAGCCGGCCCCGATCAGCGCCCCGTCGAGAGACCCCTGGGCACTCACGTGTTTTGGCTCCCCGTTCAGGAACGCCCCTTCCCCGCAGATCGCTGTGAACATCTCCTCCCGCAACGGGTCGTATATACAGGCGACTTGTGCCTCCGCTCCACGCATCAGGGCAAGCGAGATCGCAAACTGAGGGTAACCACTCAGGAAGTTATTTGTCCCATCGAGTGGATCGATCACCCAGCGATAGGAGGAAGTTCCCTCTTTAGCCGTCCCTTCCTCGGAGAGAATTCCATGATCGGGGAAGGCTTTGTTTATGGCTGTGACGATCATCTCCTCGGCGCGGCGGTCGAAGATCGTCACTACGTCGCGAGGGTGGCTCTTGTAGCGCGCTTTTTTGTCAATACCAGCATGCATCCCCGCGCGCAGGATCTTCCCCACATCTTTAACTATCTCTACCGCCACCTCAAGCGCGCACTCGCTCTCCATCCTACCTCCCCACTCGCAGGTTCTCACACATCACGGAAGTGACCGATTATATAAACACGGCTATCGTCCACCTTAATCCTCCCTCTCCCAGTAGACGCGTACGAGTTGATCCTCTGCAGCTCGTTTAATGGTGAGATCCCCTTTACTTGCACTCTTGATCGCCTTGCCGATTCTAAGTGCGAGGTGGCCATTGGTCGTAGCGATCTCAACTTCTCCTTGTCCCTCTTTCACCCACATAATCCGCTGCAAAGGACGGGCGGCGGCGGCAGAAGCGGCCTGGTTGCGAACAATATTTAGAATCTCTTGGTGGTGTTTTTTAAGGTACGCTCCTCGTAGAACCACCAAGCCGGCCGGGTAGCGATCGATTTCGCGCCGACACGCCGGGCAATGGCTCTCTTGCACCGGATGAGATGGCGCCTCATCTACTTTCTGCCACCTCCCTGCATAGTAGACTAGGCCACAGCGGGGACAGACGGTCGGTTCGGGGTATTTCTGACCCTCGAAGTAAGGGTTCTTACTCTCTCGCCCGACGGTTCCACGCCTCTCGCCTTCTCTCATAGAGAATCACCTCACCCCTTCACGATAGGAAAACGAGCCTGCAAACAAAAAAGGGACAAACGCGCCTCCGTTGCCCCTCTTCGTCGACTAAAAGTGTTAGGATTCCTTCCCCTCCATTAACTTCTTCATATAAGCGATTGCCTCCCCCACAGTGGAGATCTTCTCCGCGTCCTCATCTGAGATCTCCACCCCAAACTCATCCTCGAACTCCATGATCAGTTCCACGGTATCCAGTGAGTCGGCCCCCAGGTCTTCAACAAACGAGGACTCGTCTGTGACCTCCTCCGGTTCAACCATCAGTTGATCGGAAATGATCGCCCGCACCCTGGTCGCAATATCGTTCATCGATATCGACACCTCCTTTCATAGCCCTCTTAGGGGTAAAGTCCCCCATTAACACCGATGACTTGCCCAGTTATATATGAAGCCCTTTTGGAAAGCAAGAACGACACAACCTCAGCCACCTCTTCCGGGGTCCCTTCTCTTTGTAGAGGGAGGCGATCAAGATAGAAAGAGCGGGCCTCTTCACTCAGCCCCTCTGTCATCTCAGTGTGGATGAACCCAGGAGAGACCACGTTCACCCGGATCCCACGGCCGGCAACTTCCTTAGCCACACTTCGGCTCAGACCGATGAGTCCGGCCTTGGAGGCGGCGTAGTTCGCCTGCCCCACATTTCCCGTCTCCCCTACCACAGAGCCAATGCTCACAATCGCTCCGTCTTCACCCTTCAATATGTAGCGCAGGCAGGCACGGATACAGTTGTAGGCCCCCGTTAGGTTCACCTCAATCACCCGGCTCCAGTCCTCCTCGCTCATCCGCAGGATCAGCCGGTCACGTATGATCCCGGCATTATTGACGAGATAGTCGATCTGTCCATACTCCTCATAGATCGAGTTTACGACTTCCTTAACCCGTGCAAAATCTGAAACATCCGCGCGCAGGAAGCGGCAGTGTTTGAGTTCCTCAACGAGGGTCGTCCCAGCCTCCTCGTTGCGAGCAAGGACTGCCACCACACACCCCTCACGGTGCAAAAGGTGTACGATAGCCCTTCCAATTCCCCTTGTCCCACCTGTAACGACTGCCACCCGCCCATCGAATTCACCCATCCAGGGCCTCCTTGAAGGTAACAAACTGCACTTGCGAGGTGATCCGCCTTCCCAGGCCGGTGAGAATCTCTCCCGGACCAACTTCCACTGCGCAAGTTACCCCGCTGGCCACTAAACTGTTTACCACATCTACCCAGCGTACACAAGCGGTGATCTGTGTCAACAAGAGCGTTTTTAACCGCACTGGATCGGTCTCTACCTCGCCGCTCACACTGGAGACCACGGGAACGGAAGGGGGATTGAAGGAGAGTGACTCGATCTGTGGGACAAGTGCTGCCTGCGTCTCAGTCATCAATGGGGAGTGGAATGGGCCGGAAACGCGCAAGGGAATCGCCCGTCCGCCAGCCTGCTCTGCTGCCGCCACCGCCTCCTTGAGCGCCTTTTGCTCACCGGAGATAACTACCTGCCTCGGTCCGTTGTAGTTGGCGACCGCCACGCCCGATCCGATACGCCCGCAGATCGCCCGCATCTCCTCGACTGGGAGTTTGACGATCGCTGCCATTCCGCCCTCAACACGTGCCATGAGGCGCCCGCGCTCGATCACCACTAAGAGGGCTTCCTCCGGAGTGAGAAGACCGGCACTCACCAGGGCAGTGTACTCACCCAGACTGTGACCAGCGACGATACCAAGCTTGACCCCATTTCCTCGTAAAGCTTCTTCCTTCGCTAGGCTATCGATCAGAACCGCTGGCTGAGCATACTCAGTCCGGTGGAGAAGGTCCAAACTACCGCTTGTGATCCATTCTTGCAAAGGAAGTCCTCTTTCCGCAGCTAGTTTGAACAAGCGTCCTCCCACGTCGGAGGTTGGGGGAAGCCCCTGAGGTATCCTTCCCTGCCCCGGAAAAAGGAACGCTATCTTCCTCTTTTTTACTGGCATGTCTATGCCCTTAACACTACAGCCCCGTAGGTCGCACCAGCACCGAAGGCTGTGAGGACAACAAGGTCGCCGCGGGCGATCCTCCCAGAGCGAAGCGCCTCGTCGAGGGCAATGGGGATGGACGCGGTCGAGGTGTTGGCGACGCGGTCGAGGTTGATAATCACCTGCTCCCGACTGAAATCAAGATGCTGGATCAGTGAGTCTATGATGCGGATGTTCGCCTGATGTGGGATCAGCCAGTCGACGTCAACAAGCCGAAGTGAAGCAGAAGCGAGTACCTCGCGGGTAGCCTGTTCCATCATCGGGACCGCACTGCGATAGACCCCCGCCCCTTCCATCTTCAGGTAGTGCTCTTTCGCCTCCACGGTCTTGTGACTTGCCGGTGTCCGCGTGCCGCCGGCAGGGAGGTGAAGAAGGAGAGCCTTATCGTGGTCCCCATGAAGCGCGCTACCTAAGACCCCCTCCCCTGGTGGGGCCGGTTCGAGCAGGACAGCACCAGCGCCGTCGCCAAACAGGACGCAGGTCTTGCGATCGGACCAGTCAGTAACACGGGAGAGGGCCTCGGTCCCCACCAACAAGAGACGGTGGAATAAGCCGGAGCTGATTAACCCATCGGCTATAGCGAGACCATAGACAAATCCCGAACAGCCAGCCTTGAGGTCAAAGAATGGGGCGTGGTCAAGACCGAGCCCAGCGGCAATGAACGGCGCAGACCCCGGACAGATCATATCGGGAAAATTGCTGGCGACAATCAACAGATCGACTTGTTCAGGGGAGACCATAGCCTGGTTAAGCGCACTCTTCCCGGCCTCGATCCCCATAATAGCTGGGTCCTGCCCCTCAGCAAGGTGATAACGTGACCGAATCCCAGTCCGTCGAACAATCCACTGATCTGAGGTATCGACCATCCTCTCAAGGTCAGCATTGGTCAAGCACTTTGGGGGCACGTAGCTCCCCGTTCCGATGATCCTAGCCCCCATCGGTACTCCACCCACTGATCCCTCGTCCGATCTCAGCGTTCAGGTCGGCCTCAACAGCACAACGGGCGACCTCGATCGCCGACTCGATCGCTTTGGCATCGGATCGACCATGGGCAATCACCACCACCCCGTTCACACCGAGGAGCGGTGCCCCACCGAAACGCTGGTAGGAGAGCCTATCGCGCAGGACGGAAAAGATAGGCCGCAGAAGCAGCCCTCCTATCTTGGCCCGAAAGCTATCCCGAATCGACCCTTTCAACAGACCGCTCACAGCCAAGACTCCTCCTTCGAGCGCCTTTAGAAAGACATTACCCACGAACCCGTCACAGACGACCACATCAACCGGCCGCTCGGTAAGTAAGTGGTGTCCCTCGACGTTCCCGGCAAACGGTAGCGGCCCGGCTTCCAGGAGTTCAAAAGCGCGGTAGTTCAGCTTATTCCCCTTTGCCTTCTCCGTTCCGATGTTCAATAGGCCAATCCTCGGGTGGGAGATCCTCAGCACGTCACGTGCGTAGCTTGCCCCCATAAGGGCAAAGTGTACGAGGTGAGCCGGGGCACAATCGACATTCGCACCTACATCGATAACAAGGATCTCTTCTCCGAGAACAGTCGGTATAGAAGCGGCGATCCCCGGCCGTGGGATCCCGGCGATGCGACCGAGGGTAAAGATTGAACCGGCGACCACCGCACCCGTATTTCCCGGAGAGACAAACGCATCGACGTCCCGCGCCTTAAGGGCAATCAATCCTCTAACCAATGAAGAGTCGCGTTTACTACGCACCGCCTGTACAGGCGACTCGTCCATTCCGATCGTCTGCGTCGTCGGGAGGATGGTAAAACATCCCCCCTCCACTTCGTTGTGCGCGTTAAGCGCAGCGCGGACTACCTCTGGATCACCGGCAAAGAGAATATCCGCACCACTCTGGTGCCCAGCAGCAATTCCCCCTCTCACCAACTCACACGGGGGGAGATCTCCCCCCATCACGTCCAGTAAAATTCGCATAATTGAGCCTGCACTAACGTGCGACGTTGGTGCCGAGAGCGGGACTTGAACCCGCACGGACGTATAAAGTCCACATGGCCCTCAACCATGCGCGTCTGCCAATTCCGCCACCTCGGCAACAATTCCATGTTAGCGAACCGGAGGGAAGCTGTCAACAAACAAAGGAAGAAAATCCTCATTCAGACACAAAAAATTGATTATTCACTGATATTTAACCGCAGCGAGCACTTGTCTTTTGGTACAAATCGTCCTATGATGGAGAAAGACGTGAAAGGAAATAGTCAATGAGGCACATGATGAAAGCTGTCGGAGGTGAATGAATGAACACCAGTGCGCGTGCTTCAAGCATCTTCTTGATCCTAATGATTGGTTTCTTAATTACAATGGTCTCTTCACTTGCACTCGCCGAACCGACGACCTATAGCGGCATCACCTTCCCCCTCGGTGACCGCTCCTTCGCCGACCGCGTCGTTTCCTACCGGGCGGCGAGTTGTGTTAGAGCGTCGTTCGCTAACCCACGCGCTGCCCTCGGTCCCCCAGATTGCGATGGAGACGGGTGCAGAGCCTGCTACGGATGCGATACATGCGCCGTTGCCCTTGGTTATCGCTTGAGCGAACTCGACGACCGCGGCTATCTGACTTTGGAGTTTGTCGATAACTTGCTGCTCGACGTACCGGGTAATGACCTCTTTGTCTATATTACAAACAACAAACGGTGCCAGGTGGAGATCAGTGCTAACGGAACCAACTTCATCTTTGTCGGCGAGGTAAGCGGGTACCCAGGAGTAATAGACATCTCGCCGTTCGTAAGCGACAAAGAGGAGTTCCACTTCGTCAGGCTCAGGGATGTACCGAGAGACGAAGACCGTTCCCCTTGCCCAGGGCCAAGCATCGATGCTGTCGGTGCAATGGGGACGGCGCTTGAAGTTGAACCTAGCGAAGCCTTTGGGGTGCTTGAGGTGTTGCCGTTGGGGGAGCTTGCGATCTCCGCCGAGCGGCCAGCTGAGAACCTTTTGCTCATCCTCGATACCTCGACGAGCATGGATGAGTCCTTTGAGAATGCCAGCAAGCTCGATGTGGCAAAACGGATCCTCCTAGAACTCCTCGACGACATCCTGGACGGCACCGAAGTAGGATTCAGGAGTTTCGGAGGATGTGGGAAGTCCAAGCTCCTTATGCCGATTGGACCGATAGATCGCACCGAGCTGAAGGCTCAGATTCAAGTGCTGGAGACCGGAGGAGCGACCCCTCTTGCCTATGCACTTGACAAAGCCCGGGAAGATTGCGCACAGATTGCAGGGTCTAAGTTGTTGATTCTTGTAAGCGACGGACAGGAAACATGCCGTGGAGACCCCATTGCTGCTGCCCGATCCCTGGTCGCTGCAGGCTACGACTTGCGGGTCCAGGTGGTGGGATACGACGTCGCCCAGTATCAGGTGGCCAGAGAACAGCTGAAGCAGATCGCTGAAGTGACAGGGGGGGTGTACTTCGATGTCAGCGACAGTGAAGAGCTGCGCCGTGCGCTTCAAATTGCGGCACCGATCCGATATGAAGTGTACAACGAGCAAGGTGAAGTGGTCTTCAGTGGGGTGCTCGGCGAGCCTGGACCACGTCTTCCTGCAGGCGTTTACCGCGTGGTCATCGCTACACTGCCCCCGCTCGAATTGGAGAGTGTGGGCATCCAGCCAGAACAGACGACCACGATCACTCTTCAGCGCTCCGACGGGACCTATTCCGCTGAGGTGAAGTAGCTTTAGAGGTAAGCTCCGCCGTGGATGTTCAGGATCGCCCCGGTGATGTAGTTTGCCTCCTCGGAGGCGAGGAAGGAGACCGCAGCGGCAACCTCCGCTAGCTGCCCTGTCCTTCCCAGGGGAACCATATCTTCTACTCGTTCATCAATAGAATAGGCCCCTGTCTCGATAAAGCCAGGATTGACTGCGTTTACCCGAATCCCGTAACGCCCCTCCGACTTAGCAAGCGATTTTGTGAGGATGAGGAGCCCGGCCTTGGCAATCGTATAGGGAACGGTATTAGGAACAGCACGTAGGATCTCGGTATGCATCATCCCGATGTTGATTATCTGCCCGCCTCTATGAGCACGCATGTGGGGAACAACCGCCTTGCAGCAGAGAAAGGCACTCGTGAGATTGCTGCGAAGGACTTCCTGCCATTCCTTGAGGGTAATTTCGAGAAAAGGTTTTAACAGGAAGTCCCCGACATTGTTCACCCATAGGCTGACCGGGCCAGAAACGCTCGCCTGTTGCAGGAGGCGTTTAACCCCTGATTCATCAGTGACATCGGCCTTGACAGCGATCGACTGCGGGGAAAGGTTTTTAACCATTGTAAGAGCTTCCTTCGCTTGCTCGTCGTCGTGTGCGTAGTTAAGGATGAGTGTATACCCATCCTGGGCAAGGCGAAGAGCGACCGCACGCCCGATTCCCTTTGTCCCACCGGTGATCACAGCCTGTCTGCCAGACATTATCGACTCAGGGTGCAGTGGAACTGAAATTTTCAATTACCGAGACAAGCTCGCCCTTGACGGCCTTAAGGCGTTTTCCCAAGCTAGCCCGATCGATGGGAACAAGCTTCAATAACAAGTCATCATCGCTTTGCTTAAGGTAGTGATCGATCTCAAGGACGACGGAAGAAAGCTGCATGAGCCCCTCCTCGTGCCTGAAGGCCTCGAACAGCTCAATGCTTGACCGAAGTTCCTCAATCACCTTCCCGATCAGGTTTACCAAGTCGAGCCCCCTTGTTTCCTCCCCCGTTTCAACCATAACCCGATTATGCCTAACAACTCTATGGTTTAGTTTCCCTCACGGTAAGGCCCAGCCAGTTTCCCTTTCATCTCTCTTAGAATCTGTTCCTTCATCCGCGAGACCTGGCGTTGGGAGACTCCCAACTCCTTTCCAACCTCAGTTTGACTCTTACCTTGGTAGAAGAGTCCATCGATGACTTGCTGTTTTATCTCGGCAAGCTCCTCGATTGCGATGATGATCCGCATACGAAAATCGAACGAAAGGTTCTCCCCACGAGAACAGAAGTGAGTAATGTCCGGGGAAGAGGGGTTGGGATCCACACTGCGCCGCTCCTGGTCGATCGAGATGTAGGTCATCGCCTTGCGCCCACGGAGGAGCTCGACAAGCTGTGATTCGCTGATATCAAGGCAATTGGCGAGCTCGGCGACCGTGGGAGGGTGTCCCTCCTCCTTGAAGAACGCCTCCTCTGCCTCCTTCACCTTTCGATTCATCACCTGCACCCATTGGGGGATGCGGATTGTCGAGTGTTTGTCGCGGATGTAGTGGCGAATCTCCCCCTTAATCAGGTGACTGGCGTAGGTGGAGAAGCGGGTATTTCGCGCTAGATCGAAGTTTGCCACCGCATTCAATAGACCCATGTAGCCGGCCTGGATAAGATCATCGAGTGGCTCACCCGAGTTTAAAAATCCAATAGCGATCGACTTCACTAGCCCGATGTTCCGACTGACGATCTCCTCCCGCAGGCAAGAAAGGTATGAGGAGTCAGAGGTCCCTTTAAGGGACAGTCGGAGTAGTTCGATGAGTTGTTCGTTAGAAAGCGCTGCAAACCGGCAATCCTTGCCTTCACTCATATCGTCCCACCTCTTAAGTATAGGAAGCACGGATGGCTAAAACAATTTATGGCATATAGCTTGCTGCCTTTTGCTCTACTTGAGCAACGCTCATCCACTTTGCAAGAAGAGAAGGAAGAAAAACAGGGAGACGAATACACCTAGGTTGAGAAGATCTCTCCAGGGGAAACCACTGCTTTGCGTGCTGGCAAGCGGAGAGGAACAACCCAGGGAGACACACTCGTCGATCGCGGTGCGCAGCCGGAGCTCCTCGGCCAGACCCGCCCCAACAATTACCTCATCTCCTACGAAGATAACCGGGACCGTCGTTGCCAAAATCCCATAACGGGTGGAGAGCAGCTCCAGGAGTTCCAAGGAGCCGGGTTCGCTGAGGTTGTAGCGAGCGATTGAGAGGTTCGGATGGTCGCCGAGAGACACCTCAATACGCTCTTCCATTCGCGAGCAGCTCGGGCAATCCTCCTCATAAAAGACAACGACCATCGGTTCCTCGAACTCGCCGAAAGCCCCCTGGCTTAAGGTAACGACAAGAATAACCACCGATAGAAAATAGACGAGCCTTTTTTTACTCATCGCTCCTCCTACATGACCCCGAACTGCATCGATACAAGCATGGCAATCCCAAGTAGGACCATAATCCCTCCTGTAATCAGGTGAAGCTTTCCGAGACGTTCCTGTCGCCAGCGTTCCGCCCGCGCCGTAGTGGTAAACCCAAAGGCGATTCCCAGGGTGATGATGACAAACGGGAGGACGAAGATGAAGTTGTAGAGGAGAAGAAGGAGAAATGCATAGTTTCGCGTTGTCGTCTCGGCAAGGAGGCCAAGGATGATGATATACGGACCGGAGGTGCACGGCAGCAAGAACAGGCTCACCAGAAAACCGATAGCAAACGCCCCTGGGACTGAAGCAACACTTGAGGTGATCCGCTTAAGGGTGGGCTGCCAAGAGGTGGGAACCTCGATTGAAAACCAACGGCCATACCACAAGTAGTCCTTCATATTCCACAGCCCAGCGATGATAGCAATACTCGCCACCACCAGGTAGATTATGTGCTGCAGCCGCGTCGCCTGAATCGCCGTGTAAAGACCTATCCCCATCAGGAAATAGGAAATGTAGGTCGCAAGGGTGAAGGCAAACCCAGCACCGATCATCCTTCGCCGCTTTCCGGCAGCGATAAGCGTACCGAGGAGCAGGATCAGCACTGCACAGGCACACGGATTGACCGCATCGACTGCGGCAGCAACGAGGACCGCCGGAATAGTGAGCTTGCGCGTAACCCTCTCAGGCGAGATCTCTGACTGCTCCAGGCGCACCAGTGGCGAGGTCGACCCCTCGTCGATCGCTATGCGAATTGCCTGCTCGATGTTGTACTCCACCGCCCTTCCCGCCCCTTGGAACGCCTCATCGTTGATGAAGACCACTGGGATCTCTTCGACGCTTACCCCATACAACTGTTCGAGCTGCTGCAAAAGCTTTATACTTCCCTCAGCATGGATCTCGTAGCGGACGATCGCTAGCTCTTCGTAGGCCCCCTGCATCCGCTGTAAAAGGGCATCGATGCGCAGGCAGTGTGGGCAGCCGTTCTCGTAAAAGTAGACGATCTCTACCTCCTGCCCCAAAGCAAACAACGAACACACCAAAAGGAACAATAACAGAAGGAAGAGCCTCGACAAACCTTTCAAGTGTTAGTCCCTCCTATCATGACCGATCGGTCCAGAAGCCTTTGCTTAACCCGCCGCCACCCCTTCATTCCGCGGTCGTAGAAAGGAGGAACCTGTCATCAAGCCGCCGCATCCATTCATTTAGTCCACCGAAAAGGCTCCACGCATTGGGAAAACCACTACCATTGAGGTTTTGAGCAGCCTCGTCACTCAACGAGCCGTCCTGATCGTAGAGGATGATGAAGGTCTCACGCGGAAGCGGGTTTATCCAGTCCTCAAGTTCCGCTAAAGGAACGTTGATCGCCCCCAGCAAGTGCCCGGTAGCAAAATCCTGTGGATCTCGAAGGTCGATCAACACATAGAACAAGTAGTTAAGATTGTCTACGGACATATGATACTTCTGCATCTTTTCCCCTTGCGCAACCGAACCTATGATTCGAAGGGTCAACCTGGAAATTTCTGGGTCGTTCGACTCGACGTAGACGCTCTTGCTGATGGCGCCGCCGAACCCCGCTGTATCCACAATGGCCTTCAGCGTTACTGATTCTCCTGGGGCGAGGCTTGTCTTGGCGAGGGCAGTGGTGGTGCACCCACAACTTGCCCACACCCGCGAGATCGTAAGCATCTCGTCTCCTAGGTTACTGAGAACAAACGTACCGGTGACGGGAGACCCCTCAAGTACCTCGTCAAAATCGTAGACCGGTTGATCGACTTGGATCTTCGGTGCAGCCACAAGGGTAAACCCCAGCCCCACGATGACGATCAGTGTAGAAACGGCAATTCTCTTCATCTTATTCCTCCTCGTTGATTTGTCTGCTGTATGTAAACACAGCGCCCGTCTCGGCGCAGGGTAAGCCTCTGTTTCAGGTTGGCAAGTTCCTTCGCAAACGTATCGGGAGTGATCGCCTGCTCAAGGAACTGGGCAACCCCCTCGACCCTCTCCCCGGGAGAGACACCGTAGTAGCTCCATCGCCCCTGGCGCTCACCCTGGATCAGACCCGCCTGTCGCAGTAGACGCAGGTGCTTTGACACCTGGTACTGGGGAAGGCCTAGTGCATCTACGATCTCACACACGCACAGTCGCTGCTGGCAGTGAATGATCAGATAGAAGATGCGCAAGCGGTCTTCATTTGCCAGGACACGGAAAAGATCTACCCACTGGTTCACGGATGCTCCTCATATGCGATAGTTGGCATATGATAGACAAAGACCTACCTCGTATCAACACAGCGACACAAACGCCCAACCCATCGATGTCCTCATCGCTCTCTTTCTCTTGTGTCGCCCCCTTTAGACGTGGGCATGATGAACCCGCAAAGGGCTCATCCCTTCTGCAGATGTTTTCTTTCAGGATCTTCTCGTATCCTTCCAAGGCATCGTGGGTTCAGCAGTCGTCTCCTCCGGCGCTCTCTCCGAACACCAGCGCCATGATGTAAGCGAGCCCTTTGGGCGTAGCCCCTGCCTCCAACGCACCCTTGAAATGCTTACGCCAACAAAGTTTGAACCGGTTCTTGATCGACAAGGCAAAGCAGATGAACTGATGGGTTTTCTCGTCGATCTCGTCCAGCTTCTGCATGCGAACTCGGGAAACCACTCCCCGAGCAGTTGCATCACCACAAAGATGCTCTCGGCGTTGACCCGCAAACGATCATGGATGATTACGCCAAGATAAACCCGCTTGGAGTAGCGATCCTCACCGATGCGCGCCACATCCGGGGATCGACTGCCTCCTGCAACGACGCTGTCTAAGCTTGCGGTAAGCTCATCCCTGCCGTGAGGTTAGATCAAGAGCTAGAAACAGACCCCACCGATGCAACACCCCGTGAGGAAAAGCAGCACCACAACAATCATTAGCAAAAACAAGAGGTTTTTCATGCGGCCATTTTACCGAATGTGACAGATATCACAAAAAGCTTGAAACTTCCCCAGGGGCGCTTATCCTTTAGGGTCATGATGAAAACGCTCCTTGCCATCACAATTGCAGCCCTGGTCCTCTTCCTCGTCTACACTCAGTGGGGGTACTTGGAGAGCCTAACTGAGAAACAGAGGTTGATCGCGACAAGCAGGTTTCCCATCGTTTCCGAACCAGCGCCTGATTTCTCCCTCCCCACACTCGATGGGGGGACAGGTTCCCTCGGCGACTACATGGGTCAACCACTCATCATCGATTTTTGGACGACTTGGTGCGGAGTCTGCAAGAAGGAGTTCCCCTTTTTCGAGGAGTTTCACACCACTTACGGGGACCGTGTTGGCTTCCTCTCCATATGCTCAGGGAACTCGCCCCAGAAAGCCGCTGAGCTCGTCCGCGAGTACTCCCTCACTTTTCCCGTTCTCTACGATGAGGGAAAGGTGATCGCACGTACATATCAGCCGCAGGAGGAGACCGTCAAACGTGAGATCACCGCTTTTCCATTCACCGTGTTCATTGATTCAGAAGGGATCGTTGTCTATGCGAAAGCGGCGATCTTCACCACCTTTGAAGATCTCGTTGACCTGGTACGCAGGCTCGATTTCTCCATCGATTAGTGCTGAAGTATTCCCCGCTTCTGAAATCCCCTAACGGTGAATAGCCTGGGAAATCCGATCGCTCTTTGTGGTCAAGCCCGAGCCTGCTTCGGGTAAACCGCCAAAAACGACGGGACCTTCTCTTTGGCAGGTCCCGTCGTTAGAGAGATGTGGCTTCTTCCAGCAGCAAGGAGGTCAAATTTGTGTTTTGACGTTCTATATACCCGTTTAGGAAAAAGAAGTTTCACTCTTCACAAATGCGGCCTCCACATGCTGCTTGGCTGCATCTCGCCAGAGGGGATGATGAATGTCCCTTGAGCGGTCAGGATGTTTCAGCTTCGGGCTATTAGAATAACTGAAAGAACCGGTCAAGATCGACATTTCCGCCACTTAGGATGACGCCAACGCGTTCTCCGATCACGTCAAGGGAGTGGTTAAGCAATGGAGCGACGGCAACCGCGCTTGATGGCTCAATCACGAGCTTCATCCGTTCCCAGATGAAGCGCATCGCCCCAAGGATTTCCTCCTCGGAGACACGGACAATGTCGTGGACGCGCTTCATGATGATCTCGAAGTTTTGCTCCCCGAGCGGTGTTCGCAGTCCATCAGCGATCGTTCTCGGTGTGAACTCCGTAACCCGCCTCCCGCTGTTAAACGAACGATAGGCGTCGTCGGCACCGGCCGGCTCGCAGCCGATCACCTTCGCTCTTGGAAAGAGGTGGGCAGCGGCGATCGCTGTTCCTGCAAGAAGTCCACCCCCACCGACGGGGACGAGTAGTAGATCGAGGGGGCCCGTCTCCTCGACCAGTTCCACCGCCGCCGTTCCCTGACCAGCGATGACTCTTAAGTCATCGTGAGGGTCGACAAAGACAGCACCGGTCTCCTTGATGATCCGTGTTGCTGCCTGCTCCCGCGAGGCGTATGTCGGTTCGCAGAGGATTATCGTTGCCCCGTAGTCCTCAGTTGCCTCTCGTTTCACCATGGGTGCATCCTGCGGAATTACTACGAACGAACGCACACCGTGCAGCTTGGCAGCTAACGCCACCGCCTGGGCGTGGTTTCCACTGGAGTGGGTAATGACCCCACGAGCAGACTTCTCCAGCGAGAGGGATAAAATGGCGTTTAGTGCCCCCCGAAACTTGAACGAACCGGTCCGCTGAAGGTTCTCGCACTTAAAAAACACGGTGTTCTCCGAGACGCGATCTATAGCAGCACAGGTCATCACCGGGGTTCGATGAACGAATGCTCCGATCTGATCACGCGCCCTGCTCAACTGCTCCCACCAAGGATCGCTCATCCTACTCCTTGAACACGGCTTTACGGTAGTGGCGCAACTCTTCGATCGACTCACGGATGTCATCGAGGGCACGGTGTTTCGAGGACTTAGTCTCCTCCAGAGCGTCGCCTGGAGACCAGCGGTGCACAAGCTCTTTTATCGTGCTTACATCAACATTACGATAGCTCAAAAACGCGTTCAGTGTGGGCATATACTTGATCAGGAAGCGCCTGTCAAAGCAGATCGAGTTTCCGCAGAGTGGGCATGCCTGCGGCGGACAATAGGTGACAACAAAGGCCTTCGTCTCTTGCTCCACCTGTTCGAGAGAGAGGGTCGAGTGACGGACCTCATCGCTCAATCCAGAGATCTTGTGTTGTTTCTTGCACCACTCATCCATCGCCTCAAGAACCTTCTCCGGCTGGTGGACGACCAAGTCTGGTCCCTCGGCAAGCACATTTAAGTCCTTGTCGGTGATGATAGTCGCAATCTCCAGGATCGTACAGGGCCCCACCTTGAGTCCACTTGTCTCCAGATCGAGCCACACTAGGTTGCTTGAAGCCTTCTTCGCTGACATAGCACTCCTTTCCTTTTGCGCCCTCACTAGGATACCACGCGTTTCACCCGCTTCAAAGCTTAGCCCGCGGGCGCAGATGCTATTTCCCTTAAATCCTAAGTTTGACCAGAGGGTAAAGCGGGGCGACTCGCTGAGTAGTGATCCATGCGGAATCTCAAGAGAGCCGCTCCTTCACCCATCCTTCTATCAACCTGAAATGAAAAAATGGGGCAGGAGAACCCTGCCCCGCAAGTAAACGTATCTTACTCTCGCTCTCCCAAGGGGAGAATAGTGCGGCCGTGCACAGTGTTGATCAGGATCCCGGCCGATGTGTACCAGGCAACAAGCGCACAGAGGATCCCCTCATAACCTGCAATCTTATGCACGATCGGGCTGAACTCTCCGATAGCAAGCAAGAAGAACAGGATTGTCAGGGTGACAAACACCCAAGTTACAGCCTTGGGGAGCTTAAGCGAGGCGATCGTCGCGTAGCCGGTGAAAATGCCCCAGGCGATAAGAACCACGGCGATCCCTGCCGGAGGGACATCCACAAACGCCTGCACCCCAACCAGCTTGAAGAAGAAGAACAAGGCAAGGCCCATCCAGAACGCTCCAAAGGAACTAAAACATGTGGCACCAAAGATATCCCCCCGCCGCACGTCCCACATTCCTGCCATAAACTGGGCCAAGCCGCCGTAGAGCATGGCAATCGGCATCACGATTCCTATCGTTCCTGCATCGACTAACCCGGCATTGACGATGTTCAGGATAAACGTGGAGAGAGCAAACCCACCTAGCCCCAATGCCCCCGGATTGGCAAGAACATTCCTGTTTGGTTCACTCAAACTAACCTCCTTAGCCGCTGTATCCGACCATCTCTTTCAAATGGTCGACACTCTCGGCGTTCTGCAGCGTAGTCAGATCCCCTACAGGTTCATTACGCACGAGCGCCTTTAAGACCCGGCGCATGATCTTCCCACTGCGGGTCTTCGGCACATCATCAACAAAGATGATCTCGTCGGGCCGTCCCGTCGGACCGATCACCGTGGTGACGGTACCCATCAGTTCCTTGCGGATCTCGTCCGAGTGCGCGACCCCGGCCTTCAACAGGACGAACGCGACCGGGACCTCGCCCTTCAGGTCATGAGGACGCGAGACTACGGCCACTTCGCTCACCTTCTCATTCTGCGCGAGCGCGCTCTCCACCTCTGCGGTGGCAAGGCGATGCCCGGCAACGTTCATCACATCATCGACCCGGCCAGTGATGCGAATGTTCCCCATCTCATCCACCCGTGCACCATCGCTCGTGAAGTAGCGTTCCGGACCGTACTCAGTGTAGTACTGAGCCTTGAACCGCTCCATGTCGCCGTAGATCCCACGCGTCAGTGCCGGTGGAAATGGGCTAACAATGGACAGGTATCCCCCCTCACCAGCCGGAACCGGCGATCCCCCCGCATCGAGGATACGGCCAATTACACCGGGGAACGGACGACCGGCCACGGTGGGGATGAACGGCCCGATCCCAGGGAGGCTGTTGACCAGGGTTGCTCCGGACTCGGTCTGCCACCAGGTATCAATGATCGGGCAGCGGCCGCCGCCGATCTTCTTGAAGTACCACAGCCAAGCATCGACGTTGATCGGCTCCCCGACCGTCCCCAGAAGCCGCAGCGAAGAGAGGTCGTGCTTAGCCGGCCATTCGTCCCCCCACTTTAAGAACATCCGGATCGCGGTCGGCGCAGTGTAAAGCTGCGTTATCTTGTGCTTCTCTATGATTGCCCACATACGCCCGCAATCCGGAGTATCCGGCGATCCCTCATACATCACACTCGTCACCCCGTTCATCAACGGGCCGTAGTTAATGTAGGTGTGTCCGGTGATCCAACCGACATCAGCTGTACACCAGTAGACATCGCCCTCGTGGAGGTCAAAGTCCCATTTGGCCGTGATGTAGGACTGGACCGCATACCCACCGGTAGTGTGCATGATCCCCTTCGGCTCCCCGGTCGTCCCCGAGGTGTAGAGAAGGAAAGCGAGGTCCTCTGAGTCCATCTGTTCAGCCGGGCACTCCGCTGAAGCACCCTCTATCAACTCGTGGTACCACAAGTCACGTTCCGCCTCCATCGGTACGCTGCCGTCGAGTCGCTTTACCACAACAACCTTCTCCACCGGCGTCCCCTGGATCCCGGCGTCAGCGTTCTTCTTTAGGTTAATCGCCTTGCCGCGGCGGTAGTAGCCGTCGGCCGTAATCAGCACCTTTGCCCCAGCATCGATCATCCGATCACGCAACGAATCAGGACTAAATGCGGAGAAGACGACGCTATGCGGGGCGCCGATACGGGTGCAGGCCTGCATGGCAATGACTGCCTCGGGGATCATCGGGAGATAGATCCCGACCCGGTCACCTTTCTGCACGCCGAGCCCTTTAAGAACGTTGGCTAACTTTGAGACAAGGCGGTGGAGTTCCTTATACGTCAGTTTGACAGCTTCTTCGTCAACCGGTTCCGGCTCCCAGATCAGCGCGATCCGGTCCCCGTGGCCTGCCTCGATGTGGCGGTCAAGGCAGTTATAAGAGAGGTTGAGCTTCCCTCCGACAAACCACTTGTAGTTTTGTGGGGCGAATTCGTAGGCCTTGTCCCAATGCTTGAACCAGTGAAGCTCCTCGGCCTGCCTGGCCCAGAACCCCTCGGGATCAGCCTTTGCCTCAGCGTAGATCGACTCGTCCGACACCCACGCTCGCTCCTTCATTGCCTCATTTGGCCAGAATACATCCTTCTTCAGCGGATCTTTCTTTACCCACTTGATCGCCTCCGACACAGTTAGACCTCCTAAGTACTGACTCAAAGATTTCACCAATACTAGCCAAAGACCGCGTTTCCTGCAATACTAAACCGGGATGGCGTAAAGGAGATCACCGAGAAGCGGGAGCAGATATAAGAAGCGGTAGCCAGACCATCCACGTTTCACCCGGGCGAGGTAGTCTTGAGTCTCGGGAAAGATCGTGCCCTCCCCTGCCTTCCAGCGGATGAGATTGGAAGGCCCGGCGTTGTAGGCAATCAGGGCGGACTCGGTATCGCCGTCGAAGCGATTGAGAAGGTAGGCAAGATACCACGTGCCGAAGCGAATGTTTTGGCCCGGTTCGTACAGGTCCTCCACCACGAACTTTTCCTCTCCCATTTGCTCGGCGATCCACTGTCCGGTCGTGGGAGTGATTTGCATCAGCCCGATGGCCCCGGAGCGGGATTGGGCGCGAGGATAAAAGCGGCTCTCGGCACGGATCATCGAAGCAACAAGGTACGGATCAAGGGAACGAGCAGCGGCCCAGCGGTCGATCGTATCGGCGTAGCGCAACGGGTAAACGATCTTTATTGCGACTACAACACCGAAGATAAGAAACAGGCTAACGAGCGCCCATATGATCGTTCTTCGCCAAGGTGCGCACTTGTTCATAATCCTCTATAATACGCCAATGCAAAGGACAAAGTTATGAGAGCGGAGCGGGTGGTTAACTCGTGAAGAGATTCTTGCGCCGTCTGCGCGACACCTTCATCAGTGGACTTCTGGCGATCATCCCCGTCGGGGCGACGTTTTACATCCTATGGTTTATCTATCACCTGATCGACGGACTGGTGGGGAGGGAAACGCCGTTCGGCACAATGGTGAAGACAGCCCTGGGCAGGTGGATCCCCGGTATGGGGATCTATATGACGGTAATCCTCGTCCTTTTGGTCGGCTTTATCACCCGTAACTTCCTCGGCAGAACCCTCCAGTACTATATGGACCGGGCCTTCTCATCGGTTCCAGGGGTGCGCAAGATGTACTCAACCCTGAAGAAATTCACGACCGCTTTACTCGACCGTGATACTTCCTCCTTCCAGAAAGTTGTGATGTTCGAGTACCCTAAGGAAGGAATAAACGTCATCGGACTGGTCACCAACGAGGAGCTGGGAATGCTACAGGACGCAACCGGGGAGGAATGTCTGTTGGTCTATGTTCCCACTGCGCCGAATCCTCTCTCGGGAATGATGTTAATCATCCCTGAGCGAGAAGTGACCTACCTCGATATGCCAGTGGAAGACGCGCTCTCCATGGTCATCTCCAGCGGATCCGTCCTCCCCAAGAGTCTAAAAACGGTAAACAAGGAGGAGAGGCGACCCCGCTTTAGTCTATTCAGGCGACGCTAAGGGGTGAGAAATGGCGATTTTCAAAGACAGACACTACTTTCGCGTTAATCTGGAGAAAAAGACGGATGAGAGCCTGTGGATGAAGTGCAAGTCGTGCGGGGAACTCGTGTTCAAACGCCGCGTGCGGGAGAACAACAACATCTGCCCGCACTGTGGGGAGTACTTCTTTCTTACGGCTCAAGAGAGGATCGAATCGCTGATCGATAAAGGAAGCTTCACGGACATCTCCAAGCCGATAGTGGCTTCAGACCCGCTCTTGTTCCAAGACACCAAGCCTTATCCACAGCGGATTGAAGAAGCACAGGAAAAGACGGCATTAGCGAGCGCGATCATCATCGGGAGTGTCACAATCGTTGGAATCCCTGTAGTGATGGGCGTAATGGATTTCCGGTTCATCGGTGGAAGCATGGGGGCGGTAATGGGCGAACAGATCTGTCATGGGATGGAGGAAGCGATCCGCCGTCGTCAGCCATTCATCCTCGTCTCCTCTTCCGGTGGAGCTCGAATCCAGGAGGGACTTTTCTCACTCTTGCAGATGGCGAAGACAGCAGCGGTGCGCGGCCGCCTTGCCGAAGAGCATCTCCCGTTCATCTCCATCATGACCTACCCTACGACCGGTGGCGTACAGGCTTCGATTGCCAGTCTGGGCGATATCATCATCGCCGAGAAGGGAGCGATGATCGGGTTTGCCGGACGACGAGTGATCCAAAACACAATCGCCGAGGAACTCCCTTCAAACTATCAGACTGATGCTTTCGCCCTCGAACACGGGTTCATCGACCGGGTGGTCAACCGAGAAGACCTACGCGAGGAATTAGGGAAGGTACTCGGCTTCTTTGTGGAGGCGCAATGAGCGATGAGCGGACGCTTGACCTCCTCGAGGCAAAGATCAAGGAGCTGCGTGAGCTTGATAAAACGGACGGGATCAACCTATCCACCGAGATCGCTCGCCTAGAGAAGAAGCTCGAAGCCCTACGGGAGGAGCTTTACGCCAACCTTAGCGACTGGGAACGGGTGAAGATCGCCCGCCATCCCAAGCGCCCCTACTCACTCGACTATATTCGCGAGGTGTTCACCGACTTCTACGAGCTTCACGGCGATCGCCTTGCTGGGGATGACCGAGCCCTCCTCGTGGGACTTGCTCGACTCGACGATCGACCAGTCGTACTCCTTGCCCAGCAAAAAGGGCGCTCGACGCAGGAGAACAAGGAACGCTATTTTGGAATGACGCGGCCTCAAGGCTACCGGAAAGCGCGAAGAGCGATGAGTCTTGCCGAGCGATTTTCATTTCCAGTGATCAGCCTGATCGATACCCCTGGCGCCTATCCCGGTCTAGAATCTGAAGAGTTAAACATCGGAGGCGCGATCGCGGAGAACCTGCTTGCAATGGCAAATCTGCGCGTTCCTACAATTGCCGTTGTGATCGGCGAAGGGGGATCGGGTGGAGCACTGGCAATCGGAGTGGCCGATCGGGTGCTTATGCTGGAGAATGCGATCTACTCTGTGATCAGCCCCGAAGGAGCAGCAACAATCCTATGGAAGGAGAAAGAACGCATGAAGGAGGCAACAGCAGCGCTCAAACTGACCGCTCCGCGCCTGCTTGACCTTAAGGTAGTCGACGAGGTCATCCCTGAACCACTCGGTGGCGCGCATAAGGACTCTCACAAGACCGCTTCTTCCCTCAAAGAGAGCCTCCTGCGTCACCTCGCAGAGGTCTCTGATATACCACTAAAGAAGCTGCTGGCGGCCCGCTACCAGCGCTACCGCTCTCTCGGTCGCTACAGCACCCTGAACGACCAGTAAAGTGGATCCTCCTTGGCCTAAGAGACCATCTTCCCGACAAGTTCTTGATCGTAGCTTAGCTAAGGTTCTTTTAGAAGGCTTGCCCGTTCTTTAGGTGATCAACGCGCCTTCTTTTTTCACTTGCCCTCGCAAAGGCTCGCCTCGCATGGTTGTATACACCTTGACAGGGCTGGAAGAAGCTGCTATAAAGCCCTCCTGGAGGGTGATGGTGATGGCTTTTTTAAACGGCGAGAAACTGCGACAGGCCTACCAACGGGCGAAGGCAGATGGGTATGCGTTTATGGCAAACAACATTGCTGAGGTGAACGTCCTTGTCGGCCTCCTGGAAGGGTACACTGAGCGCCGCTCAGATCTTGTGGTTCAGGTCAGTCCAGGAGCAGCTGGCTTCGCCGGCGGCGGGGATAAACTCGCCGGGTTGCGCACCCTCTCCCACATGGTACGAATGCTTGGGGATAACTACCCGATCGGCGTCTTCTTGAATCTCGACCACTTCACCGTCAAAGAGATGGACCTGATTGAGGTCGCAATCAATGAGTCACTTGTCTCCTCGATCATGATCGACGCTTCTAAGGAGGACTTCGAGGATAACGTGCGCATTAGCCATGAGGTTGTGAAGTTAGCAGAAGGGAGCGGCATCCTGATTGAGGCCGAGCTCGGGAAGATCAAGGGGGTCGAGGACGAAGTCATCTCCGACGAAGCGTTCTACACCGACCCAGACGAAGCAGCGGAGTTCATCGACCGAACCGGTGCCGATTTACTTGCTATCTCAGTAGGTACCCAGCACGGTGTCTCCAAGGGGCGCGATGTTGTCCTGCGCACCGATATCGCGGGAAAGATCCGCGACCGACTGGCTGACAAAGGCCTTGCGGTTCCATTAGTCCTTCATGGTACCTCTGGGCTCCTCGCCGAGCAGATCCGAGAGATCATCCACTACGGGGTGTGTAAGTTGAACAAGGATACACGTTACCAGTACGAGTACTCCCGTGCTTCCTACGACTTCTATATCTTGCACGCCGACTCGATCATCCCACCAGCCGGTGTGCCAGATGATGCCACCGGCCTCTTCTCGGGAAGCGACTGGTCCCCGAAGAAGGCCGATTTCGACCCGCGCACGGTGGGAAAACTCGTGCGAGCGCGGATCAAGCAGGTTGCGATGGAGCTGATCGACCAAGCCGGCAGCGCTGGGCATACACTTCTAGGAATAAACTGAAATGCGAAGAGCCGGTGTTCTTACTGGAGGGGGGGATTCCCCGGGTATCAACGCGGCGATCCGTGCGATCGTGCGCTTTGGATACAAGCAGGAAGTAGAGACAATAGGGTTCCTCGAGGGGTGGAAGGGACCTCTTGACAACCTCACCCGCCCACTGAAGGTTGATGACGTCTCCGGAATCCTACACATCGGTGGCACGATTCTTGGGAGCTCACGTACCAATCCGTTCAAGATCGAGGGTGGCGTAGAACGGATCCTTAGCACACTAAAGCACAATGCAATAGACTTTCTGATTGGAATTGGCGGGGACGATACCTTGGGGGTAGTCCACCGTCTTTCAGAGCGCGGTGTGAAGGCGATCGGAATTCCGCAGACGATTGACAACGACATCTCTATGACCGACTACTCCATCGGCTTCGCCTCAGCCCTTGCAGTGGTAACCGATGCCCTGGACAGGCTGCACACGACCGCCTTTTCTCATCATCGCGTTCTCATCCTCGAAGTGATGGGCAGGGACAGCGGCTGGCTGAGCCTGCTGGGGGGAATTGCCGGTGGTGCTGACGTGATCATCATCCCAGAGCAGGAGTTTAGCGTTGAAGAAGTACATAAAAAGATCCTCCGCCGTCAGGCGAGGAAAAAACACTTCAGTATCATCATTATCGCTGAGGGAGCAAAACCGGTTGGCTGGGAAGGCCAGATAGTATCTGAGACCAAGGTGGATGCCTTCGGGCACGTTCGTCTCGGAGGAGTGGGGCAGTATCTAGCCAACCAACTTTCGGAGCAAATGAAGATTCCTTTGCGGGTGACCAATCTCGCCTACCTGCAACGCGGCGGGAGTCCCACTCCTTTCGATCGCATCCTCGCCACCCGCTTCGGTGCTGCGGCAATCGAGTTCGCTCTGGATGGGCGCTTCGATGTGATGACCGCCCTACACGGGACGAAGATCGAGCCGGTCAGCCTGGAAGACGCTCTGAGCGCACCACGGCCGGTCGACCCCGGCCTTCGCTATCTGTTGACCCTGTTCGAATAGAAAGAGCGAGGCGAGATATTCATAGCGACCGTTGATCGCCTCTTCTCGTTAGGCCTTGTTGCCCAGCAGGCTCTCGACTTCCTGCCGGGTGGGAAGTGAGGGTTGTGCTCCCTTACGCATTGCAGCCAGGGCGCCAGCTGCGTTCGCCCAACGGATCGCCTCGGTCAACGACTCCTCTACCAGCGCCCAGGCAAGGGCGCCGTTGAACGCATCGCCGGCGGCTGTGGTATCGACCGGATCGACCGGAAAAGAAGGGAAATGACGGAAGCTACCCGAATCAATCAAATAGGCTCCCTCGTTACCAGCTTTACAGACCACCCGACCGACACCCCGTGCCAAAAACTTGTACGCCGCTTCTTCCAGACCTTCCTCTTCTGTCAGGGAGACCAGTTCACCCCGATTGGGAGTAAGGATATCTACGCGATCCAAGAGGAGGCTTGAGATATCCTGGGCAGGCGCTGGGTCCAAGATCACCAGAGGCCCCTTTGATGACAAACGGTGGAGCAAGTAATCGATTGTCTCCAACGGGATCTCAAGCTGCAGAAGCAGGACCTTGGCTGTAGCTATTTCAGAGAGGACTCGGTCAACATAGGCAGCGTCTACCAGGGCATTGGCTCCAGGCGTATAGGCGATGGCGTTCTCGCCGTCCTCGGCTACCAAGATACTGGTGATGCCGGAAGAGACGCCGTGTTCTTGTTCCACCGCTTTCACATGAGCCCTATTTTCCAGCAAGCTTTGCAGGAGCTCCTTACCGAAGAAGTCTTCTCCCACTTTACCATAGAAGGACACCCGGCCTCCGAGGCGGGCCACGGCGACCGCTTGGTTTGCTCCCTTCCCTCCGGGGTAACGGGCGAATCCGCGCCCGAGGACCGTCTCCCCGGGGCGGGGGAGACGGGGGACCTCCGTGACCAGATCCATGTTGATACTACCTAGAACAGCAACACGTCGCGACATTTCGATTATCCCTTACCGCAAGCCGAAATGTTCCTCGGTCGCTGTGAACGCATGGTCGAAGATCTCCAAGGCACGATCGATGGTACTTTGACGTATCGTAAGTGGGGGTATCAGCTGGAATCGATTATGAAAGTATCCTCCTTTCTCGAATACCATTCCCTCACGCACACATTCGCGGAGGGCGAATGTTGCCTCGTCCGCAGCCGGCTCGCGTGTCTCTCGATCCCGCACCAGTTCCATCCCGATATAGATCCCTTTGGCGTTGATGTGCCCGATCAATGGGTGCCGCTTCTGTAGCTCGGTGAGCCCGGAGAGGAAGTAGTCACCACGTTCCTGGACTTCTTCCAAGAATCCTTTGCGCGTCGCAATCTCCAAGACCTTGTTCCCTGCAGCACAAGCGAGAACGTTTCCTGCTTGGGTGGAGACATGCGCACCTGGACCCCAAGCCTCCAAGATTTCCGCCTTCGCAACAACAGCTGAGAGGGGTAGGCCGCCACCGAGAGCTTTGGAAGTGACCAACATATCGACCTTTACATCCTCCCAATCGCTTGCCCAGAGCTTACCCGTGCGGCCAAGGCCCGTTTGGATCTCGTCAACGATCAGTAGAATCCCATATTTATCCGCTAGCCGTCGTAAGAGACGTAGATACCCCGGAGAAGGGAGAATGTACCCTGCCGAGCTTTGGAACGGCTCGACTAAGAAGGCGGCAACATTGGTGATGTTGCTCTTCACCTCTCGATACGGGGATTCCTTGCTCTGGAAGAAGTACTCAAAGTAGTCCTCCAACCTCTTCAAACACCAGGCTTCATCCGATTCTCCGCTTGGTGGGCGACCAAACGGGCTCTGATACGGGTAAGGAAACGGAAAGTAGCCAACCCCGGAGTCTTGGGGCAGAATGGGATAGAAGTAGGGCCACATCCCGCCCTTTCCGGTGAGAGCCATCGTGCTGTACGTCACACCGTGGTAGTCGCCAAAGGCGGTGAGAATGAACGGCCGCCCCGTGTAGTAGCGAGCTGCGCGAACCGCCAGCTCAACGGCATCTGCCCCGGTAACCCCAAAGGCAACCCGTGCTTTCCCGCCACAGATGGGCGCCAGCTCGGTCAGCCGCTCGGCCAGCTTGATTCGCTCTGGATGCGGAAAATCAAAGTAGTGGACGAGTTTTCCCGCCTGTTCGCGAATGGCTTGGGTGATATCCTCGTTGCATTCCCCAAGAGAAGAGACCGAGAACCCAGCAAGGAGGTCCACGTATTCCTTTCCATCGACATCAATGAGGATGTCGTGTTCAGCACGCTCCACAATCGGTGGCAGATTGAACAGGGCGAGGCCAACTTGACCGTAGGACTCAACGTCAAGCCATCGGCGGCTCCAATCCTTCGCCTTCTCGCCGAATGGAGCAGACTCGATCCGTTGGTTGATCTCCTCTTCTGTTAGCTGCAGTCGCTTCCGTTGATCGTAAATGTCCTCGAACATAACCTCTCCTTCTCACTTGATTGAGTTGATTCCGACGATATTGCTTCTCTCTTCCGTAATGGTTGTGCGATTTTCAGGGCTCGTGACACTGCGGCGCTGGAACTGCCCGCGCGGCTTCTTCTCCCTCCACTCCCCTTCCTCAATCAAGGGCTCGCCGCGTAACAGCACTGTCCGAACCCGTCCGCGAATGGTCCGGCCGTCGAAGGGATTCCAATCGACGTTCATGTGCAGCCTCTGTGGCTCAATCCGCCAGGTTGGACGAGGATCATAGATCACGATATCCGCATCGGAACCGGGCTGGAGAGTCCCTTTCCGTGGGAAGAGCCCGAAGCGTTTTGCAGGATTGGTACTGATCACCTCAACCAGTCGTTCCAGCGGAAGGGTCCGCTCCTGCCACGCGGTGAATAGAAGCGAAAGCGTTGTCTCAACTCCGGGCAGCCCTGTCGGTATCCGGCGAAAATCCGTGGCGTACTTCATCTTCTGCTCGCTGTTGAACGGACAATGATCCGTAGCAACTGTGTCAATCCCGTCTTCGGCCAATGCTCGCCACAACGCGTGACGATCCACAGCGGTCTTGATCGCTGGCGAGACCATGTACAACGCGCCCTTGGGACCTTCGTACACCTCACAAGTGTGAAAGAGGTAGTGCGGACAGGTTTCCGCAGTGACCGGGCGTCCGGCTTGTTTCGCTGCTTGGATGTGTCGGACGCTCTTCTCTGCAGAAATGTGCACAAAATGGAGCGGGCACTGCGTTTCCTCCTGGAGGGCCAGAACGCGCTGTACTGCCTCGGCCTCCACCAGTGTGGAGCGGCTCAGGTAGTGGGAGTACGGCCCCAGCTTTCCCTCCGCAGCTAAGCGCGCCTGATTGGCCTCGATGAGGGCGGCGTTCTCAGCGTGAACCATTACAAGCCCTCCGACTGCACGGGCGGATCGCATCACGTTGTGAAGGGCACCATCGTCGAGTGCTAAACCCTCATAGACCGTGAAGACTTTGAAATCTGGTGCGCCGAGGGTGATACACCGTTGAATCTCCTCATCGATCGTCTCTGAAACCCGGTTGATGACCGCGTGAACACCGAAGTCCACATAACTGTGATCATGCGCTTCTTTGATACGCCGTTGCAGAGCGGCAGAGCTCGTCTCTTCTTTTGAGGGCATGGCGAAGTCGATGAGCGTGGTCACCCCCCCGTATGCCGCTGCCCGAGTCCCAGTATCAAAGTCGTCCGTTGAAGTGAATTCTCCAATCACAAAACCCATATGCACATGCGCGTCGATCGCACCGGGAAAGACGTAGCATCCTGTCGCATTGATTATCCGATCAACTGTCCAGTCACAGTCTCTCCCGATTCCAACTATCGTCTCACCGGAGACGAGAACGTCGGCCTGGAAGAGACCACCCGGGGTAACCAACGTTCCGCCACGAACCAGAAGCTTCATGGCGATACTTCCCCTTCCTGCTTGTGCAAGATCGCCTTACGGACAAGCGCAGGCGTCGCCGGCAGGGTGTGAATTCGAACTCCAACGGCATCATGCACAGCATTGAGGATCGCTGGAGCAACAGCAACCATTGCCACCTCTCCGATCCCCTTGGAGCCGTACGGCCCCAGAGAATCCTCTGCTTCGATGAATCGAGAAACGACCGTTGGAACGCTGGTGATTCGTGGTAGGCCGCACTGGGCAAGGGTCGTTGTGCAGTCGGGACCGTGGGCGACGAATTCCTCTGACAGGGCGTAGCCCATTCCCATCACCGCACCTCCTTCAAGCTGTCCTTCAGCAGTCAGACGGTTGAGCGCCTTGCCGACGTCGTAGGCCGATATGATCTGTTCCGTGCGGACACGACCGGACTCGGGATCTACCCGTACAAGGGCAAGATTTGAGAAGAACGCATACGTGAAGTAGTTCTTTGCAACACCTTTCATAGTAAGGCCCTCTGTTAGGGAGCCGAGCGGAACTGTTTTTGGCGCCGTGTACCGTGCTTTCGAGACTAGTTGCTCTCCGTTCTTTTCCAGTATGCTTGCTAACTCGAAGAGGTCAATCCCATGTCCGCGGTTGTCGCAAATCGCCCCCGCTTCGAGAACGAGCGGAGGAATCCAGTCAGGATACAGATCAGCCGTGACTTTCAGGACTCGTCTCCTCAATTCCCTGACCGCTTCTAGGACCGCGTTCCCGGAAACGACGGTTTGACGCGAGGCGTTCGTCTCTCGCCCGTCCGGGCTCTCCGCGGTATCGCCCCAGAGGACGCGAACCCGGTCGAATGGGATACCCAATTCGTGCGACACCACCTGCGCGGTAACAGTCGCTGATCCCTGCCCAAGGTCTACTGCACCAACACGGAGGTCAACCCAACCCGCTGACTTAACGGTAATCCAAGCCTCAGCGTAGTCGTTCTCTCCGAGGCCGAGGCCGATGTTCTTGTACCCACAAGCGATGCCGACACCAACGTGATCCTCGCGGTTATCCTCCTTTAGACGGACGTAATCGGCCTCGATTGCATCGAGGGTCTCGATAAGGTGGGTATCTTTGCCCATCGACTGGCCTGTTGGGGAACAATCCCCGGGTAGGAGTGCATTCCGTCGGCGAATCTCGATCGGAGATAGCTCCAACCGCTCTGCGGCTTCATCGATGAGACTTTCGATCGCGAATGTCGGTTGTGGAACACCAAAACCACGGAACGCAGAAGACGGCGGTGTGTTGGTGAACGCTCCACGGACGATGACGTCAACGTTCGGCACGCGATATGGACCAGTCGAAAAAGCTGCCGTCTGCTCCAATAACGGGATGCTGAGAGTATAGTACGCCCCGGCGTTCGCCAAGATCCGACCTTTGACCCCAACGATCCGGCCCTTTGCATCGAACCCAATCTGGTATTTGAGACGCATTGGATGGCGTTTCACGCTGGCACGAAGAGACTCCTCCCGCGACCACGTTAGCTTGACCCGTCGTTTGCTGTGAGCGGCTGCAAGAGCGAGGAGGGCATGAACTGAAATGCCTGTCTTCCCTCCGAAGGCTCCGCCGGTAGGATGCGAGATGACCCTGACCTCTTCCTCTCGGACCCCAAGAATCTTGGCTAGCTGCTTCTGGATCGTTTGTGGATACTGGCAGG
>Ga0209121_10001074_pt1 | contig 28681 bp, 27 predicted proteins | sample Cruoilmetagenom3_FD_187292 | JGI IMG/M metagenome (GOLD analysis project Ga0209121, IMG submission 187292) | Oil polluted marine microbial communities from Coal Oil Point, Santa Barbara, California, USA - Sample 3 (SPAdes) (version 2) | ecosystem: Environmental > Aquatic > Marine > Oil seeps ...
GATGGATATTGACAACCAGGTGCCATCGATATATTATTGGCGATAAGAGCAATGAGGGTTAGGATGCCTCATTGTGAATTGAAATGGGAAATGTCGGATTAGATGATTTTATTTAAAGTGTTGACATTATCTAAAATAGTGATATGATTATAGCTAAATCGTCCCACAGCAAGCTGGCGGGTATCCAGCGGGGTCTTTTGTGATATTCTCATAATGCTATTTATGCCCGCTATGGAGATCTGGGAAATTTAGGAGGATAAGAGTGGTTCAAAAAACCGGGGCAAGAGAAGTCGTCAGAATAAATGTAGAGCTAAAGTGTGACCATCGGTGCGAAAACTGCGAAAGATTCTTTGACTGCAGGGACGAGAGGAAGTGGAAGGTATATGGGCGACGGAGAATGGCGCAAGCCATTAAGAAGATGGCCAACATAAAGCATAAGATAACCATCTCCGGAGGAAAGGGAGGAGTGGGTAAATCTACAGTAACGGTGAATCTGGCTACGGCTCTCGCCATGATGGGGAGGAAGGTAGCCATCCTGGACCAGGACTTCGACGGCTCAACCATCCCCAGAATGCTGGGAATTCAAGGAATCAAGCACTTGAAGTACGGCCCCAACGGAATGATCCCGGCCAATGATGCACTGGGCCTGGGAATGAAAGTTATCTCCATGACTCTGGTATATCCCGATGAAGTTATCACCATGTTCCACGAAATGAGACGGGGCACCACCGAGGAATTCCTAGCTAATGTTGACTACGGTGAGAGAGACTACCTCATCGTTGACTTGCCCCCGGGAACCAGCTCGGATGCCTGTAACTTACTGCAATATATCCCCGACCTTGACGGAACCGTAACCGTAACCGTTCCTCCGGTGGTGTCACAGCTGGCTGCCCGAAGGGCTACCATCCTCTCGGCTAAAGCCGGGAGCCCGGTACTCGGAATTATCGAGAACATGAGTGGCTACATCTGCGGGAACTGTCACCAGGAGTTTGACCTGATGAAAAGGGGAGGTGGGGAGGCACTGGCCGAAGAACTGGGAGTTCCCTTCCTGGGAAGGCTGCCGCTGCACCCCGAAGTGGCTGGGGCCTGCGATGAAGGAGTGCCTTTTGTTTACAAGTACCCCGATAACCCTGTATCTCAGACAATGATACGAATTGCAAAGCAGCTGGAAGAAATAGTGAGCAAGGAAAAATAAGACAAGATAAAGGAGTACCCGTGACTCAGGAAGTAGAAGTAAGACAACTAAATGTCACCGAGGGATGCAACGGAAAGTGCGAGGACTGTGAGAGATATTTTGAGTGTGACCTGCCCCTTAAAGAAACGTTCCAGAAAAAGGGAATCCTGAGCCTGATTCGGAAGAACCTGGAAGGGGTAAAGTACAAGATTACGGTTCTCGGCGGTAAGGGAGGAGTGGGCAAGTCAATGCTGTCAGTCAATCTGGCCGCAGCCTTGACCAAGAGAGGCAGGAAGGTCGCCATTCTGGACCAGGTATATGATTGTCCTGCCATTCCATTAATGCTTGGGGTACCCGAGGGTGCCACCCTGCAGATAGGGGAGCACGGATTCATTCCTTACCAGAGCAAGTGGAATATCAAGGTAATATCCACCGGCTTAATTCTTGACCCTGACGAGGTAATCATCTGGTTTCACGACATGAAAAGAAATGCCACTGAGGAGTTACTGGCATCGGTTGACTATAGCGACGTTGACTACCTGATATGTGATATTCCCACCGGGACCAGCTCCGAGACGGTAAACATCCTCAAGTACCTGCCCGATATTTCCGGAGCGCTGGTGACCACGGTTCCCTCCGGAGTCTCCCAGAATGTAGCCCGAAAGTGCCTCTATATTCTGAGCAAGGCAGGAGTTCCCATCATCGGGGTAGTGGAGAACATGAGCGATACCAAATGTCCTAATTGCGGCACTCCCGTCTCCATCATCTCCAGTGGTGCTGGCGAAGGGATGTCCGTAGAAGAAGGCGTCCCCTTCCTGGGAAAGGTGCCCCTCTCCCGCATAGTGAGTGAAACCCTGGACGATGGGGAGCCCTTTGTAATCAAGTACCCGGATAGCGAGGAAGCAAAGGTACTGGAGCACGTAACCGACGCGGTGATCAAGCAATGCGAACAGGCCAGTTAGGAATTTGGCAGAGGGAACTACTTTAGTTTTGTTCACCCTTCTGTAGCTAGATATATGATGACCATACGGGTCAAATAATAGCAAAGGAGGTGAAAAGGCATGAAGTGGACTGGTATCCTGATACTGGTTTTGGGCGTTGTCGGCCTGGTCTTCGGGATAATGCTGATGATGGTTCCAGCCCCAGGCTTCTTCCAGATCGGCCTGGTGGCGCTGCTACTGGGCATTGGCGTAGCCCTGGCTGGCTTTGTCCTGTTCGGCTTGATGTCGGCGCTGGCCAAGATGGCACCACCTAAATAACAGCCACAGGTAGCAAAATGAGGCTCGGGTGATTTACCTAATGTAAAATAACAAGGAGGGGGAGATGGGATACGACTTAAGAGATTTTGTTGAAGACATGAAAAAAGCCGACGATTTGGTGGAGATAAATGATGAGGTAGACTGGAATTTTGAAATACCAGCCTACGACGTGATAAGCGGTAGATTCGGGGGGCCGGCTCTGTTATTCAATCGCATCAAGGACGTGCCCTCTGGCCCGAGAGCACTGGCAGCCCCCTTTGTCGGGACATTCTACCGACCCCATCGGCGCATTGCCCTCGCCCTGGGCATTGACCCCAACCTCGACCGGCCAACCTGGTACGAGGAACTGGCCAGGAGATTCAGCAACATGCTGCGGCCAGTGGAGGTTGCCAGCGGCTCCTGCAAAGAGGTAGTTAAAATGGGGAAGGATGCCAACCTCTTCGACTTTCCCCTGTGTTACCATGCCATAGGTGATGGCGGCCGATACATCTTCCTTAACGCCACGGTCATCAGGGACCCCGATTCGGACTGGATTAACACCGGTAATTACGCCATTGAGGTCTTCTCCCGAAACCGGCTGGTTATCACTCCGTATGCCCACACCAATTTTGTTTCTATCTACAACACCAAGTACCAGTTGAAGAACGAGGCCATGCCGGTAGCTGTATGTCTTGGTGGAGATCCCTGTGTTACCATGGCTGCCGGGATGATATTGCCACCGGGGGTAACAGAATACGATGTCGCCGGCGGAATACGTGGCAAGCCGATGGAACTGGTAAAGGCGGAGACATCTAACCTGCTCGTCCCGGCCGATGCCGAGGTAGTGATAGAAGGGGAGATAAGACCCTACGAAAGGCTGCCTGAAGGGCCCAAGATTGAGGCTTTTGGCTTCGCCTCCGGGCCAAGACAACCCTTCTACGCCATGAGGGTGCACTGCATCACTCACCGCAAGAATCCCATCATCTGGGACATCCATACCTCAATTGGCAGTTCTACCAATGCTCTGCACGACGGGGTGGGCTGGATGGGTCCTCTGGGCCAGTACCGGATGTTCGGTCTGCCGATTAAATTCGGTAACACCGTTAGCATTCCTCGTACTGGAGCCACCGGGTGCCATGCTGTGATAAAGAAGAAATATCCTGAAGATTACCCCGGCTTTATGCAGGACTTATTTAACCGCGTGATGGGGCTCCCAGGTCTGGGCGGCGTCCTCGCCCACAACATGTTCTGTGATGACGACGTCAATGTCCTTGACTATGCCGAGTTCTACGAGGCAGAGTTTACTCAGACCAATCCTTACAAGGACTTGATTAAAACCGAGCCGCTACCGGTGATGACCATCGAAGCTTCCTGGATGGAGACTTGGGACCGGGATAAATTCGCTGGCCCCGGGACTATCCTCGCCCGCAAGATGATCTACGATGCTACCACCAAGGAAGAGCCACCCCAGGGGGTGAGAAGGCTCCGCTTCGAGAGTCTGTTCCCCGACAAAACCCAGGAGTGGGTGGTGAACAACTGGCAGAGACTGGGCTTTAAAGAAGAAGCGAGATGGTTCAAGACATGGATTGAGGCTAAATACTGAATAAGGAGGCTTTCAGATGGAGGTTAGTTACTGGCTCTACGGTGAGGAACTGGGAAAGCATGAGGGTGCTATCGGTACCGATGAGGTAATTGAGACGGAAATAATGGACCAGGGGCAGAAGGTGTGGAAGCAAGCGAAGGTTAAGCTGTACCACGAGGCTGTAGCAGATACCGAGCCTGTTGGCCTCCTCGGTCCCTTTAGCGAACCCTATGATGAGGGTAGATTTCACGTTCGGGTAATTGAGATATTGCCCTCACCTCTCGAGGATGACTAGATTCAATGAAATCAGGTTATACAACCAAAATAAAGGAGGGGGATTATGGGAGCATTCAGAGAGTTTCTAGATATCCTAAAAGCCAATGACGAGCTACAGGTGATAGATGAAGAGATAGACTGGGAACTTCAGGCTAGTGCAATATGCGCCATGTCCCAGAGAACGGGTGGACCGGCAGTGCAATTCAACAAGGTGAAGGACTACCCCGGAGTTTCGCTGGTCGGCTCATTACTGTCTGGACCCGGTTTTATCGAGTGGCCTCAGCAGAGTCGCCGGATGCAGGGCCGTATTAGTCTGGCTCTGGGTCTAGAGAAAGATACTCACTATTCTGAGGTACTTGAGACAGTTATTGAAAGGATGGGTGGTCCCATCCGGTCAATTGAGGTAGAAGGTGGACCTTGCCAGGAGGTAATACTGGAAGGCAACGATATCGACCTCTACCGCTACCCCATTCCCTTCATCCATGACAAGGATGGTGGGAGATACCTGACCTTCCATACCGTGCTGACGCGAGACCAGGAAAAGGCCTGGACAAATATGGGAGTGTACCGGCTGATGCTGGCGGGAAGGAACCGGCTGGTCCAGGGAGGAATACCCCGCCGCCTGGGCTCGACCCATTTCGCACAAATAGTTAAGGGCTTTCACGATAAAGGCGAGCCGGCGCCCTTCGCCGTAGTAATAGGACCACCACCTGAGATGGTGATGACCGCCGGTCTAGGTCTCCCGCCGGGAACTGACGAGTATGCCATTGCCGGTGCTATGGGGCTTACCTCTATCCCCCTGGTCAAGGCTAAGTTAAGCGACATTCTGGTTCCGGCAAGTGCTGAGGTAGTACTTGAGGGGCATATTTACCCCGGTGATATGGCCGACGAGGGCCCCTTCGCCGGCATGTCATACTACCTGGATAGAACGCCCAATCTGGTCTACCAGGTTGAATGCATCACCCAGCGAAAAGACCCCATCCTTCCCTTTATCGTCGAAGGAGCCAGACCAAGCGATACCATGTGCCTTTACTCCCTGTTTCACTCAGCGGAGCTAACCCAGCTCCTGCGGATGTGCGGTGTACCGGTAAAGTGGCTCATCATGCCGGTCGAGGCCAGGCTCTGTCTGGCAATAGTATCGCTGGCAGCCCAACCCATACCAGGTCTGCCGGGACGGCTGGCAGAGCTATGCTTCGGTAACAGCCCGTTTATCCGCAAGGTGATAGTCATCGACAGCGATCTGGATGCGGAAGACCTGCCCACAATCATTACCGACAAGAACTTCAAAGCCAATGTGGAGAGGGACTACCACATATCGCCAAAGATGGAAAAGCCCCTCGGCTGGACGGAAAACCACAGCTTCGGGGAGAAGCAAGGCTCTACCCTTCTCGTTGATGCCACCTGGAGAATGGATAGAGACCGCACCACCATACCGAGAAGGACTACCTTTGAGGTCTGTTTCCCTGAAGACGTGAGAGCAACGGTAATTGACAAGTGGAACAAGAAATGGAAGTTAAGCCCGGAGGTATGGGAGTATAAGATCTAGAGAGAATTAAGTAGCTTTTGCTTTGCTACTCGAGGGAGTGAGATTATGGCTAAGACCTACCGGCTCTATAGCCAGGAGAGCGGTGCCGGGAGTGAGCGCGACGTAGAGAGGTTTTCGGGCCACGAGGACGAAATATTTACAGAAACGCTAATAGATACCGACACTCAGGAGGGATTTAAGGCTGAGATAATGGTTTCTCCTCATCCGAAAGAGGGGTATGACCTGTTGCTCATCCAGGGGCGAGGTACCTTTCTGGAGGGCGAATGGCACGTAAAGATAATACAACGTGTGGAAGAAGAAGAAGAGGAGGTAACCGTCTTCCAATCAATGCGCTTGGGAGAGAGAAGAGGCTACATGCTCCGCTCAATGGCTACCGAGGAAAAGGACAAGCTGAAAAAGGAGGCGATGACAACAGAGCTGGAAGAAAGATTGAAGAAGAAGCAGGAACTGGTTAAGCGATTGCGTAGGAAAGGAGAATGAGATGGCTGATGGCAATCTAGCTGAGGTAAAAATATTCAGGTTTGACCCCAGCGTAGATAAAGAGCCAAGGTACGAAGTCTATCAAGTTCCTTATCAGGGATTGACAGTTGTCGATGTCTGTTCTTACATATTGAGGGAGCAAGATCCTACGCTTTCTTTCAGATTTGGGTGTGATGGGGCAGGCGGTGAACGGTGCGGAGCCTGCCCCATCCTGGTTAACGGCACACCAGCGCTGGGCTGTAAGAGGCCAGCGGAGAAGGAAATGGTTCTCGAGCCTCACCCAAAGTTTGAGGTACTAAAGGACCTGGCTATTGATTTCTCTCAGGAGACAAAGGAAAGACGCAAGATTAAACCGAAAGTGGTGATAACGGTTGACCCCGAGCGATGTACTGGCTGCCGCGACTGCATGCTTATCTGCCCCGTAGGGGTCTGGGAGGTGCAAAAGAAAGGTGGCAAAGCCACCGCCTTCCCCGTGGATATTGAAAGCTGCTGCGGGCTGACCTGCAAGCAATGTGCCATGTTTTGCCGATACGGAGCGATCTCAATCACTGAGAAGTCAGGGGGAAAATAATGGCTCAGGGAGAAGTGTTAAAGACAGATGTATTGATAGTTGGGGGCGGCATCGCCGGCATTCGGGCGGCCATTGAATGTCACAAAAACGGGGTTGATGTAACCCTGATGACCAAGGGGGCTTTTGGCAAGGATGGGGCAGCAGTCTGGATGGCTGGGTGGGGCTATCAGGTTGCCCTTTATCCCCCTGATAGCATTGAGCAGCACGTCAAGGACGCCATTATCGGGGGCAAGTTTTTGAACAATCAGGAACTAGTCCATGAATTTCTCAGTCTGGCCCCGGAAACGGTTAAAGAGCTTGACAAATGGGGGATGAGGCTGGCAAAGAAGGAAGGAAAGTACGTCCAGATTAGAATGCCGGGTCACAGCTATCCTCGCTCGCTGCAGCACGCCAAGCTCGGTGAGCTTCTCGGAGGGGAATACCGCAAGGCACTACCCCGCCAGGTTCGACGGAGGAAAGAAATCAGGGTCCTTGAGGACTCGACAGTAGTGGACCTGCTGAAGGTGAACAATACCGTGGTCGGGGCAGTGGCGCTGGACATGAGGGACGGCGAGCTAAAGGTAATCGAGGCCAAGACCACGATACTGGCTACAGGCGGGTTCATGGGATGCTTCGAGTTCACGACGGCGAACCCGACCCTGGTTGGGGATGGGCACGGGCTGGCTTACCGAGCCGGTGCCCGCATGGTGGATATGGAATTCATCCAGTTCATGCCTACCACCAGCGTATGGCCGCTCAGCGTCCGCCGCGACCTCTTCCCTTACAGCCTGCTGAACATCCTGCACGGCTACTTCTACAACAAGAACGGCGAGAGGTTCATGGAAAGGTATTACCCCAAGGAAAGGGACTTCGCCACCAGAGAAGCCCAGGGCAGAGCCATTTTCAGGGAGGTTCGTGAAGGGAGGGGGTCTCCACATGGTGGGGCTTATCTCAGCTTCAAGCACCTGCCGAACAATCTGCTGGACGAGGTCTTAAAGGCACTCAAAGATAATCCGTTCATCCTGGGGTTAAAGCAAGACGGGATTGACCTTAAGGAAGACGGCATTGAGGTAGCGCCAGCAGCTCACTACATTCAGGGAGGCTGCTGGATCAACAAGAGGTGCGAGACCAGTCTCGATGGTCTTTATGCTATCGGTGAGATAGGTTCCGGCGGCAAGGATGGAGCCGACCGGCTAGCCGGAAACTCGCTGCCATTCTGTATGGCAATGGGAATTGTTGCCGGGAGAGAGGCCAGTGCCAGAGCCAGGAAGAGCGGGGCAGCCAAGGTGAGCAAAGCACAGATAAAGGAGGTAACCACCCAGGCACTTGCTCCTTTGAAGCGTAGCGACGGCGTCAGGGCGCAGGCAGTCAAGCAGACCATCAGGAAACTGATGTCAACTTATATGGTCTTTGAGAGAACAGGGAATGAACTTAAAACAGCTCTCAAGGAGATCGAAAAGCTCAGGGCTGAAGCACTATCCAACTTATGGGTCAAGAACAAGACTAAGAGACTGAATATGGACTGGCTTGATGCCGTAGAGGCGGGAAATATGGTTGACGTAGCTGAGATGGCAATGAGGGCCGCCCTGATGAGGGAGGAAAGTCGTGGACTCCATGAGAGGGCTGACTTCCCCGAAAAAGACCCCAAGTGGCTAAAACACATTGTAATGGAGAGCAAGGAGGGAAAGATGGCTCTGAGCACAGAGCCGGTTGCTTTCCCTTATCTTAAGCCAGAGGAGGGCTAGGCAGTGGTTAGATTCGAATCTCTGAGAGATTGGATTACATTTCTAGAGCAGCAGGGTGATTTAGCTCGCAACAAGGAAGAGGTCAACATCTGGGGTGACATCAGTGCTATTTCAAGGAAAATAGCGCGAACTGACGGACCCGCAGTTCTCCATGAAAATATCGAGGGGTATCCCGGCTGGAGGGTCTTCAGCGACGGACTGACCACCCGCCGCCGCCAACTCTGGACGCTGGACGTCCCTGCCGAGGGAGCTCTCCAGATAACCCTGGATAAGCTGAAGGGGGGCAAGCCGGCAAAGCCGGTGATAGTAGAGCAGGCCCCGTGCAAGGAAATCAAGCTCTTTGGCGATGATATTGACCTGGTCAAGTTTCCAATTGCGTTCACGGGAGAAATGGAGGCGGCACCCCATATCACTGCCGGCATCAGTTTTATTCAAGACCCCGAGACGGGGTGGATAAACGCCGGGATTAGAAGATTTCAGCTTGCCGGACGGGATAAGCTGTTTAACTTGGTGCTACCCTTCCAGCAGGAAGCCATGATTTTCAGGAAATACCAGCGAATGGGTAAACCAGCGCCAATTGCCATTCCGATTGGGATTGACCCGGTTGCCTGTTTTTGCTGCATGATGCCAGCACCAGCCCAATTTGACGAGGCGGATAACTTCCCCATTTTCACAGGCGAGCCATTGAAGGCAGTCAAGTGTGAGACCTCCGATATCATCGTCCCGGCAACCTCTGAAATAGTAATTGAAGGGGAGATGGACCCGGTTGAAGTGGAGCTGGAAGGCCCCTTCCCCGAGTTCCCTGGCTATTACTCGGCGCTTCGATTGTGTCCCGTGATTAAGGTCAAGGCAATAACGATGCGCTCTAACCCCATCTACCAGTTCATGTACATGGGCGTGCCACCCAGCGAGGGGCATAACACGGGTGCTTTCACCTATGAGATAGAGCTCTTCCGTCAGCTTAAATCACTGGTACCTGAAGTTGCCGATGTGGGAGTGCTCTCCACCTGGTCACTAACCATCGCCGTCAGTCTGAATAAAAGCATGGTGAGACCTGGGCTAGATAAAAAGTTAGCCACCGCAGTGAAGGCAGTAGATGCCGGCAGGATGGTTAAGAACGTGTTTATTGTTGATGACTACGTGGACGTCCATAATGTCCATGAGGTCCTGTGGAGCATGTCGGTTAAATTCCAGCCGGAAAAAGATTTCTTAATGGTCCCAGAGACGGCGGGCATTCTCCTCGACCCTTCTGAGACCGTCATCGGACCGGGCTTCGGTTACAGTGGTCTCTCTTCATTTGGTGTCTTCAACTGCCTGGAGAAACTCCCGCCGTATAATGAGGGCTTCAAGCGAGGTTTGGCCACGCCGCCCATTGAAGCATCAAAAAGAGTTGATGAAAACTGGTCAAAATATATGGGAAAATAAGGGGGCAGCTGTGCTGGATTTGAAAGCGACCACCGAGACGCAGGAGAAGCTGAGGAAATTGCTGCAAAACCGAGATTGGCTAAATGAAAACATTAAGAAGGTTCAAGCCGATTATGCCGAAAAGTGGGTGGCTATAGCTGAAGGAAAAGTCGTAGCCACCGGTCCAACGGCTGATAAAGTAAAGGAAGAACTGGCTGGAAAGTACTCGCCTGAGGAGGTACTGGAAGTCCAGATTCCCTCCGGGGAAATCGGGAGGTCCCTCCCGTTGACATAAGGAGAAAAGGGGAAAGGAAAGGAGAGATTTTGCAATGGCAATAGAAGTGAGAAAGACGATATGCCTTCACTGCCCTCCGGCATGCGGTATTGATGTCCACGTGGATACCGAGACGAACATGCCGGTCAAGGTAGAAGGGATGCCGGAGAGTATCGTCGGCCCTATCTGCATCAAAGCGGAGGTAATCCCCGAGTGGTACGAGCATTCCTTCAAGGACAGAATCCTGCACCCGATGAAAAGGGAAGGAACCGGCTTTAAGCAAATCTCCTGGGATGAAGCCCTCGACCTGATCGCCACCAAGTTCACTGAAATTAAGGAGGTATATGGCCCCCAGGCAGTAGCCTACTATGCCGGCCAGATTGCCCCCAACCGCGACTGGTCCTTTACCGCCAGACGATTCTGGCAGGCCCTGGAATCACCTTCCTTCGCCACCGACTGGGCTCTCTGCTGGCCAAGCCGCCTCAGCTCAGTGGTAATGTCCTTCGGCACCTACGCCGTGCCTACCCTCCACCGCTCCAAGTGCATCATCTGCTGGGCGGGTAACCCGGTAACCTCCGTCCCCATGGCCGGCGACCCAATGCTGATAATGAAATCGAAGGGACAGGCCAAGCTCCTGGTGATTGACCCCAGGAAAGTGGAGCTGGGCAAGGCAGCCGATATCCACGCCGCAATTCTGCCCGGTACTGACCCCGCCTTCGGCATGGGACTGCTCAATGTCATCATCTCCGAAAACCTCTACGACAAGGAGTTCGTGGAGAAGTGGACCATCGGCTTCGAAGAGCTGGCCCTGGCAGTCAAGGAATACACCCCGGAAAAAGTGGCCGAGATAACCACCGTCTCCCCAGACCTCATCAGAGAATTCGCCCGAACCTACGCCACCAACAAGCCAGCCACCATCTTCTGGGGTAACACCCTGGATAACGTCGATAACGGCTTCCAGGCCCACCGCTGTATCCAGGCACTTATCGCCATCACCGGCAACATCGATGTCCCCGGCGGCTCCAGACTGATCCCGCTGCCCTGCTTCCACAAGATTCCCCTGGGCGAAGACCAGTCCCTGGGCTATGAGGACCTCCTCCCCGCCCGAAGGTGGACCAAAATGAAGATGATCGGCGAGGACGAGCACCCCCTGTGGTGCATGCAGTCCAGCGAAACCCCCGCCGCCTCCCTGTTTAACGCCATCGATACCCAGACCCCCCCCGTTAAGGCCCTCTTCATCGAGGCCGGAAACGTCATCGTCCACTGGGCCAACACCAATAAGATGAGACGACAGCTCGCCAACCTCGACTTCCTGGTGGTATTCGACTATATGATGAATGAAACCGCCGAGTTGGCAGACCTTATCCTCCCGGCTCGAACCTTCCTAGAGCAGCAGGGAATCTACGGATATGTCGGCCGACCATTGATGGTCCTCCAGAATGTGGTCATCGAACCCCCACCGGACACTATGTCCGATATGGACTTCTGGCTCAAGCTGGCCCAGAAGATGGGCTTCACCGACCTCTTCCCCTGGAAAACCGTTGACGACGTCCAGAACCACATCCTGAGCAAGGTGGGACTGACCCTCGACGACCTCAAGAAGAACCCCGGAGGAGTCTTCTTCTCCAAAGCCGGCATTACCTGGAAGAAATACGAGCAGGACGGCTTCAGAACCCCCTCCGGTAAGGTGGAACTATACTCCAAACGACTCAAGGATATGGGATTCGACCCCCTGCCCGGCTACCCCGAGCCGGTTATGGGAAGCAACAGCAAGTGGAGCAAGACTTACCCCCTCCAGTTAATCACCGGCACCAGAATGCTGGAGTACAACCACTCCATGCTCCACACCGTGCCCAGCTTAATTAAGAAAATTCCCGAACCCTTCGCCGAGATTCACCCCGACGCCGCCAAGACCGCCGACGTTAAGGACAACGAGTGGATGATAATCGAAACCCCCTTCGGCATGGCCAGAATGAAAGCTAAAGTCACCGAGGACATCCACCCCCAGGTGATCTCTGCCTCCCACGCCTGGTGGGGTACCGCTAACGGGAATTTGCTCACCGACGATGCCTTCGAGAACCGAGACCCCCACAGCGGCGTCCCCCTGATGAGGGCCATCGCCTGCCGGGTATCCCCCGACATCGAGCGCGGCTAGTAATACACCATAACTAATAGCCAGAGGTCTGGTAATTGTAAGTTGCCTCTCTTTACTTGCAGAGGCTAAGGGTATAGGATAGAATTTGTTACCCTATAGTTCGAGATTAAGTTTCTGGTGAGGAGAAAGAGAAATGTCTGAGCTTGCAGCACATAGGGCAGAGGTACTCCGCAGGACCAGGATTCCTAAGGATTACTGGCCTCCGGAGGATGCGTGGCCGTATTTAAAGCCAACGCGTTACGTGAAGTGGTCTGACGAGTTAAACCTCACAACTCTTCTGGTAGAGCGCAATATAGAAAGGGGAAGGGGACAGAAAGTCGCCATTTTCACCGGTGATAAAAGCATTACTTACAACGAGCTCTCCAGGCTATCAAATAAACTAGGGAACAGCCTGAAAAAGCTGGGAATCAAATCTGGGGATAGAGTTGCTTTAAGATTAACTAACGGTCCTGGGTTTGTCATCAGCGACCTGGCTACTCAGAAAATAGGCGCCGTCGTCGTCCCTATGTTCCTGTTACTCAAGGCATCCTCTATTGAGCACATTGGAAATGATGCCGAAATAACCACGGTGATTGTTGATGCAGACTGGCTTGAAGAGGTTGAAAAGACCAAGATTGACAGCTTAAAACACATCATCGTGCTCAAGGGCACCCAGGCACACAAAGAGAAAGGCTACCTCATCTTTGAGGAACTCCTAGAAGCGGGAGAGGAAGACCTAGAGGTTGAGCGTATCTACTTCCACGACGTAGTTATGGTTCACTACACGTCGGGGACTACCGGTTTCCCCAAGGGGTGCATCCAGACTCCGGTAACCCTCTTAGGACATGTAACCAATACCATTGAGCGAGCCGGCCTGGTAGAGGATGACGTCATTTTCATTACCCCCCCACTCCCCTTCGCCTATGGGCACGCCTCTTTAATGTATGCCTTCTACCTGGGTGCCTCCTGCTCCCTGATGGAGAGGTTCACCCCGGAGGACAGCCTCAAGCAGGTTGAGCAGCACAAGGTAACCGTAATCGCCGGCGTGCCCACCGTGTACAGGCTCATGTTGCCCCACATGCCCAATTACAACTTGAGTAGCCTGAGACTGCTGATGTCAGCCGGTGAAACCTTCACGGAAGATCTGGGAGCTAAAATCAGGGAGGCTTTACCTCAAGCCAAGATATTCAACTTCTACGGCTATACCGAGATATGGAATTACATCGGAACCGTCTCCGGCGTACACCCGCCTACTTCACTGGGTACCCCTTACGAGGAATACGAAGCCATCATCTTGGACGAGGATACCAAGCAGGAAGTACCCCAGGGAAAAGTGGGGACAATAGCCGCTCGCGGGGCGGGAGCCTGTCTCTACTGGAGGCTTCCTGAAAAACAAAGGGATTCGATTAAAGATGGGTGGTTCTGCACTGATGACCTAGCCTATAAAGACGAAAATGGGGTAATCTGGTTTACCGCCAGGGACATTGACATCATAAAAAGCTCCGGTTACCTTATTGCCCCATATGAAATTGAAGACCTGCTCAGCAAGCACCCGGCGGTACTAACAGCGGGCTGCATCGGTGTCCCCGATCCGGCTAAAGGCGAAATAGTAAAGGCCTTCCTTAAACTGAAACCAGGCTATGAGCCCTCAGACAAGCTCATAGAAGAGTTAGAGAAGTTTGCCGAGGAAAAGCTTGAGAAATTCAAGGTTCCGAGGAGATGGGAGTTTATAGCAGCGATACCAACGACTTTGAGCGGCAAGACACTGCGGCGGGGGTTGAAAGAGCTGGAGGAAAAAAATAAAGAGATATAGGAAAGCAGACTACGTAGCCCGGCAGTCTCATTGAGACCCAGGCTTCTGCTCTTATCCCTGCCCAAATTTTGCTGGGCAGGGAGATGTGAGAAGCTAAAAATACAAAGGAGGCAAGAGTGAAGGAAAAAGGGATTAAGAGAAGCGGAGTTGCTCTGATAGTGGTGCTCATTTTATTAGTAGTGGTCTGCATCCCAATAATGTGGAGCTGTGCGCCGGCACCCGAACCGACCGAGCCAATAGAACTCATCTTTTCCAGTTGGGGCACCACGCGAGACCCGGCGATACCTGCCTGGGAAGAGATGGGTAAGGATCTGGAAGAGGCAACCGGAGGGCAGGTTACGATGACTATCCACCACGCCGAGGCCCTCGGTAAAGCCAAGGAGCACTACGAACTAGCCAAGGAAGGGGTGGCAGATATCGCCTACCTCAACACTTGCTTTACTCCCGGCCGTTTCCCCATTACCGACCTCGCATCATACACTTCGGCCCCTTCAGGGGAAATTTATACCAAGGGTATGCTGGAACTCATGAAACAGGGCTACATGGACAAGGAGTACGCCGATGTGAAAGTCCTCTTTGTTTACAGTGGCACTCCCAATCACTTCTTCTGGAGAGAAGAAGCGCCTTCCTCTCTGGAAGGTTTCCAGGGGAAAAAGATCAGGGTGCCCAGTGGCGCCGGAGCCAAGATAATTGAGGCTATTGGAGCTACTCCAGTAGCTATCCCGATGCCCGAGGTTTATACCGCCATGGAGAGAGGGGTGATTGACGCAGCCTGGACTTCACTCTGCACCCTAGAGGTATTCCGTATGGTTGATGTTACCTCATCCATCACCGAGTGCAACATGCTTACCTTTGGTTTTGCCATTCTCATGAACCAGGACAGCTGGGACAAGCTACCTGCTGAAGCCAAAGCACTTCTGGAGAACAATGCTGAGAAGTATGCGCTGATGGCTACCAATGGACACGATTCCAGCGATGCCGCTGCCGTTGAGCTAGACAAGCCGATAATAAACAAGCTGTCTGCAGAGGATATGATAACGCTACGGGAAGCTCAGGGAGTAGTCCTCAAAGATTATCTGGACGAATATGAGGCTGCTTACCAGGCGAAAGAAGCGGCTGACCTGTACTACCAGACCCTAAAAGGGCTCGGGGTGGAGCCTTTTGCGTTACCAGCAGAATAGAGAACAGGTTAAGTGCTGGATAGAAAAAACCTACCAAGTGGACGGGGAACCTCCCTCGTCCACTTGGTAGGTTGGTGAATGTGGAGATACGCCAGGTACTTTCTATAAAGGGTAATCCGTGTGAATAGATATGCACCCTTCGAGAGAATCGTCAACAAGCTCACTAACATAAGCCTAGCGGCAAGTATGGTCCTGCTTGCTGCCCTAATGCTTCTGGGTGCTACTGACGTAATAGGCAGGTTTTTTGGTCACCCCGTAAAAGCAGCCTACCAGTTCAGCGAGATTATGCAGGTATGGGTAGTCTGTCTTGCCTGGGCTTTCACTACCACAGTAATGGGACACGCCAAGCTAGATCTCCTCGTAGCTCGCTTTAACCCTCGAGCCCAGAGGCTGATTGACCTCACAACCACTTCAATTGCTCTCATCGTATTTGCTCTTATCGGATGGCAGGGAATAGACATGGTGAATTCATCCTTGAAAATGGGCAGGCTGGTTGACATTATCTTCATTCCCATTTTCCCCTTCCAGATTGTGGTCACGATTGGAGCGTTCTTCAATTGCCTGGTTCTAATTATGCAGATAATTAATCTGTCGACTCAGCCAAGAAAGGGGGTAAATTAACTGTCCACCACCATCGCTACCTACCTCGTGATAGGCGTCTTCCTGCTGCTGGTGGTCTTAAGGATGCCCATCGGGTTTTCCTTTGCCACCGCCGGTCTATTAGGTGTTGCCCTACTGCGAACCCTGGGAGGAGGAATCTCGCTCCTGGGCACCGTCCCCTACGCCGAGAGTGCCAACTACATTCTGGTAGCCATCCCGATGTTTGTCCTGATGGGCCAGTTCATCTTTAACAGCGGTCTCAGTAGCGAGCTTTACGATGCCTGCTACAAATGGTTCGGCCGGTTCCGCGGCGGGCTTGCCCTGTCCACGGTGGGAGCCTGCACCTTTTTTGCTGCCTGCACCGGCTCCAGCATGGCGGCGGTCGGAACCATCGGGCCAACCGCCATGCATGAGATGAAGCGGTTTAATTATGAACCCCGTTTCGCCGCCGGCAGCATCGTCTCCGGGGGGACACTCGGCATCCTTATTCCCCCCAGCATTGCCTTCATTGTCTACGGCTATCTATGCGCCGTGTCCATCGGAGAGCTCTTTATTGCTGGCATCCTCCCCGGTCTATTTATCGCCCTGATGCTGGCGCTTACCATCTACCTGCTTTGCCTGCGAAACCCCAAGCTCGGACCCGCTGCCCTCCCGTTCCCCTGGAAAGAGATGCTTGCGGCTGGGCAGAAGGTCTGGTGGGTATTCTTAGTGCTCGGGGTCGTCCTGGGCGGCATCTACGCCGGCATTTTCACCCCTACCGAAGCCGGGGCGATAGGGGCTTTCATCGTCTTCATTATCCTGCTACTCATGCGCCGCATGAACTGGAAGACACTTGTCTCCTCCCTGAAGGACTCGGCCGTGACCACCTGTATGATATTTACGATATTTATCGGGGCAAAGGTATTTAATGTTTTTATCGGATTGAGCGGCATCCCGCTCCTGGTCACTACCTGGATAGGGGGGCTGCCCTTACCCCCCCTGGCCATCCTGGTAATCATCCTGATTGCCTATGTCCCTCTCGGCTGTTTTATCGATTCCCTGCCCCTATTTATCCTCACATTGCCGGTTATCTTTCCGGTTATCGACCTTCTCGGGATTAACCCGACCTGGTTCGGGGTCCTCCTCGTCCTGATGGCGCAGATTTCCTTAATCACGCCTCCGGTGGGGATGAACGTTTACGTGCTTGCCGGGATAACCGATGTACCGATGGACCAGATTTTTCGGGGTGCATTCCCCTTCCTTATTGCCTTTCTGATTGCCCTGGCCATCCTGATTGCCTTCCCCCAGATCAGCCTCTTTCTCCCCGGTTTAATGATGTGAATAGGCCCCGCTAAAGGGGCAGACTAAAAACGGAAAAAGTTTGGAGGTCGGAATGCATATCACTGACTTAAGAGGTTTTCTAAAGGTCTTGGAAACAGCGGGAAACCTGATTCACTTCAAGGAAGAATTATCAACCGAATATGAAATCTCAGCCGCCATAAAGTATATTGCACGAAATTTGGGGAAGGCGGTACTTTTTGACCGGGTTAAAGGGTATGATGTTTCGGTGGTGGGCAATCTTCTGGGGAGTCGGCAGAATATGGCGATAGCCTTCAGGGTTGGGAAAGAGGAACTCGTTCAGACCTACCTAAAGCGTGCCGGAAACCTGATTAAGCCGCGCTTGCTGAACAGTGCCCCGGTGCAAGGGGTGGTAATTGAGGCTGATGTTGATATTGGGCGAGTTATCCCGGTGTTAGTCCACCATGAAAAGGATGCCGGGCCCTATATGACTTCAGCGGTAACCATAGCCAAAGACCCACACAGTGGGATTAGGGGGATGGGGCTTCATCGCATCCAGATAAAGGACAAAGATCGGATTGGTATATTTCTGGCCACCCCACCCCTGTCGGACTTTTTCGCCAAAGCTGAACAGTTAAACAAGCCTCTGGAAATTGCGATTGCGGTTGGGGTGGACCCGCTGACTTTCTGTGCTGCCCCCCTCTTTGCCCCCACTGGGGTTGACAAGTTCGAGATTGCTGGCGGTTTCGCCGAGCAACCTGTAGAGCTAGTAAAATGCCGCTCAGTGGATATTGAAGTGCCCGCCAATGCCGAATTCATTTTGGAGGGCTATCTGGAGCCCAATTTTAGAGAAAAGGAAGGTCCTTTTGGGGAATCAAGCGGCGTCTATTTGGCCTACGATAACCCGGTGGGCAGGATAACCGCAATTACCCATCGCTCTAGACCGATATACCATGCCCTGGTGCCATTTGATGAAGAGGACAAGATCCTCGCCAGCATCATGATACTTCCCTATTTGCTGAAGAGTATCCGGGAAGCTATCCCCGAGGTTAGGATAGAGGATGCGTATATGGTAGGAATGGATGGCTTCTGTATCGTCCAGATTGACAAAAGAACTGAAACTGATCCCCGGCTGGTAATTGACTATTTGATGCAGAGCCCTTTGATTAAGATGGCAGCCGTAGTGGATAGAGACATCAATATCTCTGAGTTGTACGACGTCTCCTGGGCAATAACTACCCGCGTTTACCCTGACAGGGATGTCGTCATCAGGTCGGGCCTCCCCGGTTGTGTGATTGACCCTTCGGCTAGCGAGCTGGGAAAAGGCGAGTTCACCCACTTATTCGGGCGAGTTGCCAAGGTCGGCTTTGATGCCACTAAGCCCCTGAAGAACGCCGCTAGGTTTGAGAAAGTCGGCGTGCCAACAGAAGTAAAGGAGAAAATATCAAAGCTACTCGAAGGCATATGGAGGTAATGTGGATCTCATCGAGGCGATTGAGGCGAGGAGAAGCATTCGAAAATATAAGCCAGATGCGGTCGCTAAGGAGGTTTTGCAGGAAATAATTGATCTGGCAAAGTGGGCTCCATCTGATATGAATACTCAGCCATGGCAGGTAACCGTGGTAACCGGTAAAGCTCGTGATGGGCTGGCGAAGATAATACGTAAAGGAATCGAACCCCTCAAGCCGTTATTAGAGGAGCGCTTTCCTCCCAAAATCGGGCAGCTGACGGAGCAATTCTTTCAAAACATGGGGGATGCCCCGGTGATTCTAATTGTGACCGGTGACAGGAGGAATAGCGATGTTGAGCAGAGGGTAGTAATCGAGTCGTGCAGTGCTTTCATTCAAAATCTACTCCTTATTTGCCACGCCCAAGGGCTGGCAACATGCTGGGTAGGTAGTAGCCTTCACTTTGAAAGGGAATACTTGAAATACCTGGGGAAAACTGATAGGGTTCTAATAGCTACTATTACGCTAGGTTTGCCTGTCGGTACCTGTCCCATACCACCGAGAAGAGAGGTAGGCATAGATTGGCTTGAGTAGATTGTAGCCGGAACTAAAATTAAGGGGGTAGTTGTGCAGGACTTAGGAAGTTTTTAGAATATCTCGAGAGCTATAATGAGCTTGTTCGTGTCACCGAGGAGCTTTCACCGAAGTACGAAATAGCAACAGCGCTTAAATGTATAGCTGAGAGGAAGGGAACCGCGGTGCTCTTCGAGAAGGAACCAAAACAGGTCGATTGGGCAGTGGCCACTAGGGTTCAACCCGCTAGAGATGTGGTCATAAAATGGGATCTGCCGGGGCTTATTATTAATCCAGCGGTGGTTGTTAGTGGTGAAGTGACCGTGAAACTTTCCACGCCCTAATTCCCGCTGGTGACTAAAGTGGCGATTGATGCCACCAAGCCGCTTGGGGAGGAGGAAAGATTTGAGCAGGTAAGCGCACCCGAAGGGATCCGGGATAAGGTCCAAAATAAGCCCAGGGATGTCTTTAGGGTTGCGAACGAGGGTAAAGGATGATAATCGTGGGACGGGTGTTTTCCGGGTTGGGGCAAGGAGCCTTTTTTACTCAGTTAGATTGGATAAAAGAGCAGTGCCAAGAAGCACTGGGCTTCGTTCCTTTCCCAGGGACCCTCAATCTGAAAGTTAAAGGCGAATACTTAGATGCTCTCAGAAAATTAAGAGAGGAGAAAGGGATTAGTCTGGTACCGCCAACGGCTGAGTTCTGTCCGGCAGAGTGTTTTTGGGTTTATATTGGCACCATCAGGGCGGCGGTTATTATCCCACACGCAGAGCAATTTACTAGTGAGGTGCATCTGCCGGATGTGATTGAGGTTATTGCACCCGTTAATATCAAAGAGACCCTTTCTGTGGAGGACGGAAACGAGGTAACTCTAGAGTATATTCTCAAATGACCCTACAGCGGGCAGGGATATGTCATCAACCGTTGCCAAATAATATTTTCAAGTATATAATTGGGATAATGGCGAAGTAGAGGAAGGAGTTTTTACCAAGGATGGAGATTGAAATAAGCAGCGAAGTAAAGGGCCTGATGGAAGCAAGAGGAGTGCGTGAGGAAGATATAAGTGCAGTAGTTGAGCATGCCGAAACGACGGGGGAGAAATTATACCAACCTGATGCCAACCGGTATTTGGCTAAACTCAGGATTGGAGAGGGTGAGGAGGGAGCTACTTTTTACGCAGAATACTCCCTCGAGGATGGAAAGTGCATTGTCCAGACGGCTTATATGCATATGTCCGATTTTGTAGAGGAGTAAAGTGAATGGAACAGTGGTATTGTTCTAGAGACAACGAGGCAATGGTGGAAGAAGAGTTAACCATGATTTACATGGAGGTAACTCGTCCGATACAGGGCCTAAAATGCTCCAAGTGCGGAGCGGCCTACCTAACGGAGCAAGTAGTTGAGGATGTGGTAAGGAGAGGAGAGGAGGCACTTGAAACCAAGTAATAAGGCGAATGAATCGGCTTAAAAGTGCGGCAGTTAAAACGTATGAGTCCGGTGCCTTTGAACCAATCCTGGGTATCAGTCTCCATCCGGGAGGATTAGGCCTGACGGCAAGGATGGCTGGAGTTGCTGGGCTTGACCACAATGACAGGGTTTTAGAGGTAGCTTGCGGGGAGGGTGCCAGTGTATCTTTTCTGGCCAAGCAATGTGGTTGTCAGGTAGCAGGGTTTGACCTCTCTTTCAAAATGATAAGCCTAGCCAAAGAAAGGGCAGTTAGAGAGGGGGTAAGTAAACAGATTGATTTTTTGCTTGCCGATGCCGAAAAGCTGCCCTTCCCTGACGCCGTTTTTGACTTGGTAATGTCCGAGTGTGTTTTCTCCCTGCTTCCCGATAAGGAAAGCGCCTCTAGAGAAGCCAAGCGGGTGCTGAAACCAGGAGGACGGCTGGTATTTACTGACATTATCCTGCGGCAGGAAGAGACCGCCGCTTCTCCAGTCGATTCTTTCGTCTTACCCTGTGTGGCTGGAGCCAAACCCGTAGATAGCTACGCTAGAATTCTGGAGGAGATTGGTTTTCGAGACACCTACACCGAGGACCACTCCAAAGAGATGAAGAAGATAGCTCTTGAGATAGTTCTTAAATTCGGCAGCCTGGAAGCCTTTCTGGAAAACCTGGTGGCTAGGTATTCCTGTTCAAGGGAGACAAAGGAACCTTCCCCTTCGGCTAAGGCCCTTAAACAGCTCTTCAAGGGCCGCAAACTGGGCTATGCTCTGGTAGCCACAACCAAACCTCATTAGGAGAAGTAATTCAGGTGAGAGAATTCCTCAGTGACACGGTGAGCCTTTGCCCTGAGTGTCTACAGCGTATCCCGGCGAGGAGAATAGCCGAGGACGGCAATATCTATCTGGAGAAGGCCTGCCCGGAGCACGGCAGTTTCAGGGTCCTCATCTGGCGAGGGGATGGGAAGGACTACCTCGACTGGGGTCAGCACAGTCAGGAAGCAGTCGGCCCGCTGAGAAGCCTGACCGAAACAGACCGGGGCTGCCCCTACGATTGCGGCCTGTGCCCCGAGCATAAGGCGAATACCTGCACCCTGATAATAGAGGTCACCCAGAACTGCAACCTCCGCTGCCCGGTTTGCTTCGCCAGCGCCGGTGAGGCCCCCAACTATGAACCCAGCCCTGAGACCATCAGGGATATTTATCAAACTGTCCTTGAGACAGTGGGAACCCCGGCGGTTCAGCTAAGTGGCGGGGAGCCGACCCTCAGGGACGACCTGCCGCAGCTAATTGCCCTGGGCAGACAGATGGGCCTAGGGCATATTATGGTAAACACCAACGGTATCAGAATAGCCGGGGACAGGGAATACCTTCAGAGGCTGGTAGATAGCGGCGCCGGCATCATTTACCTTCAGTTTGACGGTGTGACCGACCAGACTTACCAATACACGCGTGGGACGAGTTTGTTCCAGCACAAGATTGAGGCAATCCGCAACTGCGCTGAAGCCAAGATTGGGGTAATCCTGGTGCCCACCCTAGTCGCCGGCATTAACGACCGGGAGATAGGGGATATTATTCAGTTTGCCAAGCAGTGGATACCCACGGTAAAAGGGGTTCACTTTCAGCCGATAAGTTACTTTGGCCGCTATCCCAAAGTCCCCCGGGACGAAGACAGAATTACGATACCGGATGTGATTCAGGCTCTGGTTGAGCAGACGCGGGGAGAATTAAAAGAGAAAGATTTCCTGCCCCGCCGCTCGAAGGACTCGCACTGCGCCTTTGGCAGCCTTTTTACCTTGAGAGAGGGAAAGCTGCAATCTATTGGTAGCCGCAAGTTCGGCGGGGAAGGGAGCTGGGAGGGAAGGTTTGCTAAAACACCTTGGGAAGCGGCACGGTCTTTCATGAAGCTGCACTGGCGCTACGGTGAGGAGCCGGGAAGCAGCCTGGGCTATGGCTGTAGGGCATGCACTGAACCGGAGCTATCTTTTCAGGATGACTTCTTAAAACAAATAACGACCTATGGCCTCACCATCACCGGCATGCCCTTTCAGGACGTGTGGAATATCGACCTGGAAAGACTGAAAAGGTGCTGTACCCATATTGCCACCCCGGACCGGCGAATAATACCCCTCTGCGCTTACTACCTGACCAGCTTGAGCGGAGAGAGGCTCTACCCCCCTCTTTAGTAGAAGCGGCAGATTCCAACCAGAACAAATTAAAGGAGGAAAAAGTGAAAAAAGAGGACATACTTCGGATTTTCCTAGGAATAGTAGCCTTTGGTTGTATCTGGGGATTGCTTGAAGCTATTACCTTTGGAGGGCTATTACATTCATATTGGGGAGCCTTTTTTCCGTATCACCTGTGCCCCTGTTTCCTGATGGCGGCTACTTTCGGCTCCTTTGTGATGGGTGCAGCACTAGCTATTTATAAGAAACCGTACCTGCTGGCAGGTATCGGTGTGGTAGCGGCTCTATTCTGCTTCTTAGCAATTCCATTTTTGCCTACTCCTGTCCGTTCCACCTTTTGTGGCCCAGTAGTGTCCAGCGTTACTGCCACCATTATGGGCTCCATTTCCCTGGCTCTAGTGGCAAGCTTCTTGATGAAGAGGCTGGACAGAAATATGCTCACTCGCGTAGGGGTGGGAGCATTATCAACAATATTAGCCGCCACCCTCTTTATCATTGCTACTGCCTACGGGATAGATAAGCCCATTTGCGCTGACCTAGGATATGCTAGACCGTTGCCTGACTTCCTTGGTATAGGCGGCATGGTGTGGATGGTTCTCACCGCCGCTCTGTTTCCATTAGGATATTCAGTGGGGGTAAAACTCCGGTCATGGCTGGTCTCAAGGCTGGTAATGAGACCTTCACTTAGTTATGCTACTGTGGCTACTGCAATATTTCTTTGCTGTGGGCTTGGTGCAGCCGCTTTTGCCGCTGGGCTTTAGCATAATCAAAAGCTACTGGAGAGATAATATCGCCACGTTCGAACTGCCGGGAAGGTGAAACTTCGTGGAGCGACCTGACTTATGGCTACGGGAAGAGCAGTAATTTAGAAATCCTGCGGAGGTGTTGATGGAAAACGTAATTGAACAGTGGCTCCATGACAAAATAAGGCGCGCCGCCGAGGAGGAGCCAGAATTTCGTCGGTTCTTAGGTAAAGAAATCCTGGAACAGGTAACCAAAGCCGATGCAGGAAAATTTCAGCTTTTCCAGCTTAAGAAGACCCTCTTCTACGTTTACAATAAGAGCCCCTTTTACCAGGAACTTTTTACTAATAAAGCGATAAAGCCTGATGATATAAAGTCCCTAAGCGATTTAGCCAGCCTCCCCTTCACCGACCCGGACGACGTGGCGGAGAGCCCGTACCAGTTCTTGTGCGTGTCTGCAGGGAATGTTGCCCGACCCATCACCTTTACCAGCTCAGGCACCACTGGCCCGCAGAAGAGAGTGTTCTTCACCAGAAGTGATATTGATAAGATGGTTGAATTTATGGAGATTGGCATCAGGACGGTAGCCAAGAGGGGGGATGTGGTTCAGATACTGCTGCCCGGGGGCTCACGGCTGGGTCAGCTTGATTTGCTGGCACAGGGAGTGGAGCAGATGGGCGGCCTGCCGATAAAGGCCGGGACTGGCTTGAGCCCTGACGAGCAACTGGAACTGGTTAAAAAGCATAAATCAACCGTCCTGTTTGTAAGAACCGGTCGCCTCTACCGAATGACCCAAGAGCTATTGGCGAAGGGTTACGAACTGGACAACCTGGGGGTTAAGACCCTGTTTTTAACCTCGGAATACCTGCCCGGGGCGATGAGAAAGCGGCTTGAGAGCATCTGGAACTGCGAGGTGAGTTGTCATTACGGAATGAGCGAGATGGGGCTGGGGGTGGCAGTAGAGTGCCAGGCACACGATGGCTTCCATCTTAACGAGGTGGACATCCTGCTGGAGATGATCGACCCGAAGACAGGGGAAGTAATAACGGACGGCAGCCAGGGGGAGATGGTTTTTACCACCCTGAATCGGGAGGGAATGCCGCTAATACGCTACCGAACCCACGACATCTCAAGGTTGAGCACCGAGCCCTGCTCCTGCGGGGCAAGCACTCTAATCAAGTTTGCCAAGACAACCCACCGGCTGGAGTCAATCGTTAAGGTAGGGGACGGGGATGAAATCTACCCCAGCTTATTTGATGAGGTGCTCTACGAGATGCCGGAGGTGGTTGACTATCAGGTGAACCTAAATCGCTTGAGCGGTAAAGATAGCCTCTCCTTCATAGTGGAGGTAACACAGGTGAATGATAGAGTGAAAGAAGAGGTACGCAAGAAGCTATCAAGCCCGCCCGTAGTCGAGACGAACATCAGCGCTGGCAGGATGACCGAATCCAAGGTAGAGCTGGTAGGCTTAGGAGGGCTCAAGCGAAGTGGTAGAGCCAAGAAGCTGATAGCCGATAACCGCTAGCAGGAAGGGTGATTTTATGATGAACGAAGTAGACAGGATTGCTGAAGACTGTCTGGATTGTGGGATCTGCGTTGAGGATTGTGAGTTTTTAAGCAGCTACTGTGATTCACCCCGGGAGCTGGCCGAGAAATTCCAGGCTGGCTTTTTCCGGGAAGAGCCCATGGTACCTTATTCCTGCAACGACTGCAGGTTGTGCCAGGAACTCTGCCCGGAAGAACTGGACATCGGCAAGATGTGCCGGGAACTGCGTCAGGAACTGGTGAAAGAAGGGCTGGGGCCACTTCCCGGACACCGATTTGTCAGGAAAAACCAGGATTTCAGCGCCTCCGACTCCTTCACCCTGGCTCAACCAGACCCGGCCCAGGACAAGTGCGAAAGGGTCTTCTTCCCGGGTTGCACTCTGTCTGGATACTCCCCTTCCCTAACTCTCAAGACCTATGATTACCTGCGGCAGAAGCTGCCGGGAACTGGCATCGTGCTGGGCTGCTGCGGTGAGCAGACCCTATGCCTGGGAGATGAAGCCAGATTCCAAGAGGTACTGGCAGAGACGCTGAATATGATAAAGCAACTGGGAACTTCAGAGGTAATAGTTACCTGTCCGCTTTGTTACAAGACTTTCAAAGCACATGCCCCAGAGCTGAACCTGACCTTTGTCACGGAGACACTTCAAGGAGTAGGACTGCCCGAGGGGGTAAAAGTCAACGGTCAGACCTTCTCCCTCCACGATTCCTGCTCTGCCCGCTGGGAAAAAGGGATACAGGACAGCGTCAGGGCCCTGGTCAAGGAAACAGGTCATCAGATAGAGGAAATGGAATATTCCCGTGAAAAAACCCGCTGCTGTGGACTGGGGGGAATGGTTCCTTTTGTCAACATGGAGCTTGGCGGTAAAATAACCAAAAGGCGAGTAGAGGAAGCTTCTCATGATATACTCACCTACTGTGCTTCCTGTCGAGAAGCCTTTGCCCCTTACAAGCCTGCCATCCACATTCTTGACCTGATTTTCAACCCCGATTGGAAGGAGGATAAGGCAAAGGCTCCAAAAACAGGCAAGGCAAGACGGGAAGAGCAGGCTAAACTCAAGACTCTCCTTCAGGAAAAGTTCGGTAAAGGGCAATAAATCTGGGGAAATCCCAATCACTCACAAGCATTAGAAGGAAAGGGAAAGCGATGACAAGAGAAAGTGAACTCCTCCCAGAGATTAGCCGGGCTCTGGTTAAATACGATAAAAGGGAGGTACTTCGTCTGGTAGACGAATGCCTTGGTAAGGGTTTTAGCGCCGGGGCGATAGTTGAAACAGCTCTGATGTCTCCTTTCCACGAAGTCGTAGAGAAGTTCCGGGTGGGAGATATCTACTTCCCAGAACTTCTGCTGGTGACCGATGCCTTGAATACGGCGATGAATCTGCTCCTCCCCCAGATTAAAGACTCGTCAAAGGACAAGGTAAAAGCAAGGGTAGTGCTGGGGACGGTGAGAGGAGACATGCATGACCTAGGCAAGAGCATCGTTAAGGTAACACTGGAGTGTAGAGGCTACCAAGTTACCGACCTGGGGCCTAATGTCCCCGCCGTTGAATTTGTCAGAGCCGCCAGGGAAGAGCAGGTTAGTGTGGTTGGCCTGTCAACCCTGATGACACCGACCTTACGCAGTATGACCAGAGCGGTATCTGAGCTAAAGCAGCAGAAAATAGAGGTAAAAACGATAATAGGGGGCTGGGCAACCTCACCCGAATTTGCTCAGGAGATTGGTGCCGATGCCTGGGCCAGAGATGCCCTGGACGGCATGAGTAAAATTGACCGCTTTGTCCTAAAAGAATATGACGGAAAAACTAACTAAGGTTTTTTTCAAGCCGCCGGGAAGAAGTGTTGAGGTAACCCCGGGACTGAGCCTCATGGAACTGATTAGCAAGCTTGACCTGGATTTCCCCTCCACCTGCGGCGGTAAGGGTAAGTGCGGCAAGTGCCGAATAGTGATTGAGGCCGGAGGGGAGGGGCTCAGCCCACCGAGCCAAAGCGAGCGCCAGCACCTGCTACCAGAGGAAATAGAACAGGGATACCGCCTTGCCTGCGCCATCTCAGTACCCGAAGTGCCCCTTTTCAGCGTCAGAATTCCAAGGGTAGCCAGAGCCGCCAGACCGAAGTTACAGGTCGAAGGGATAGAGGTCCCGGTCACCCCTGACCCAGTGGTAAAGAAATACCTGGTAGAAGTACCTGCCGCGACCCTGGAAGACAGCAGAGCAGATGAAGATAAACTCCTCGATGCCCTACAAAAGCAACACGGACTGGAAGGTTGCCTCCTGGACTATGAGGCCTTAAAAGAGCTACCTCCAGCCATAGAAGAGGATGAGGGGCTGGTCAGCTGTGTGTTATATAACAAAAGCCTGATACTCGCCGTAGAGGCAGGGGATACCACCGCTCAGTGCTTTGGCTTCGCCGTTGACATCGGCACTACCAAACTGGCCGGCTTCCTGATGGACTTAATAACGGGCAGGCAGCTGGCAAGTTCGTCCCTGACCAACCCCCAGGCGCTCTACGGGGAAGACGTGATGTCCAGAATCGCTTTCACCATGAACCACAAAGACGGGCTGGCCATTCTGCAAAACATTGTAGTAAGGGCAATAAACGACCTAATCAGGGATTGCTGCCAGCAAGCCAGGGTAGATTCTCAACGGATTTACGAGGCCTGCTTCGTCGGTAATACCTGTATGACCCATCTCTTGCTGGGAGTCTCACCGACCAGCCTGGCCATGTTTCCCTATCAGCCGGTGCTGCGAAAGGGCATTTCACTGAGAATGAGGGAACTCCCGCTCAGATTGTCAACCCACCCCAATGCCAGAGGCTATGTCTTACCGTCTATCGCCGGCTTCGTCGGGGCAGATAGCGTAGCCGTACAACTGGCAGCAAGCCAGCTTCTCTCTGAGAAAGCCAGCCTGATTCTGGACATAGGCACCAACACCGAGGTTGTCCTCACCGACAAGGGTGGTTCCATGGTCTGCTCCTGTGCCTCCGGGCCTGCTTTTGAAGGAATGCACATCACCTTCGGCAGGAAGGCGGACTCGGTCTCCATTGATAAGGTAAGGATAAACCCGGAGACCTTTGAGGTGGACTATAAAACCATCGGCGGGGAGAAACCGGCCGGGATATGCGGCTCAGGGATAATTGATGCCATGGCTTCGATGCTGAAAGCTGGAATAATAGAGCCAAGTGGCAGGATGAACGACGAGCTAACAACACCCAGAGTGAGGAAAAATGCTCAGGGTGAAGCGGAATTCGTGCTCGTCTGGAAAGACGAAACCGACATCAGCAGCGATATCGTAGTAACCCAGAACGACATCAACGAAATCCAGAAAGCTAAAGCCGCCATTCGCGCCGGCTGCCGCTTGCTCATGAACCAGAAAGGAAGAACCGAAAGAGATATCGACCAGCTAATCATCGCTGGTGCCTTTGGCCAGTATATAGATAAAGAAAGTGCCCGCACCATCGGTATGTTCCCC